>JAEIGA010000206.1_pt1 | contig 82936 bp, 77 predicted proteins | sample 9270691 | NCBI WGS metagenome assembly JAEIGA01 (sample SAMN17057246, study PRJNA624740) | gut metagenome | biome: biome; isolation source: fecal sample | host: Bos grunniens | place: China: Xizang | collected 2019 | reverse complement strand
TACTAAGCATTACCTTCGGCAATGCAATAGATTTTCAATCTATGGGGCTTGTAAATCGCAAAAAAGAATCTCAACCGCATTAAATCTGCGATTGAGACACATTTTTATACTCATTTTGATTTTTATCGGACAGCAATAATATCATATAACCAAATTAAACCTTCTTACAATAAAATCCCAACTCGGATCAACAAAAGATGGCGAACTGATAATCAACTCGCCATCTCTCACTATTATATAAATATATTTTTTTTATCACGTTATTTCTTTAATGAAAAATCAAATCGCAATCCACCATCCCGACGATTACTTGCCACAATCACTCCTCCATGAAACTGCACTGCATGTTTTACAATAGCAAGCCCAAGCCCTGTACCACCTTTTTGACGAGAGCGCCCCTTGTCAACCCTATAAAATCTTTCAAACAAGTGCGATAGTTGTTTATTATCAACCCCACAACCATCATCTTCAAAGCGAATTTTACACTCTTGCTCATTATTTTCCACAAGCGAGATATAAATATTTTTTCCCTCTGAATACGCTATCGCGTTTTCCGTAAGATTCCTAAATATTGAACCAATCAACGACAAGTTCCCATTTATAACAACCAGCTCATCAAAATCAACGTGTAATATCAATTGCTCTTCGTTAGGCATTATTTCTAATTCGTCAGCGATTTCTGCAATAATATCATTAATCACAACAACTTCCTTACTAATAAGAGCCCCACCATCTTCCATACGAGTAATTAAAGAGACATCATTCAATAGATTTCGAAGTCTTTCATTATTAGTATAGCATCTCTCTATAAGTTCTTGCTTTTTATCTTCACTGAGATTTATCCCCGATAACAATGTTTCAAGACACACTTGTATTGATGCTACAGGCGTTTTCAGCTCGTGATTTATATTATTTGTAAGTTGTCGTTTAATACGTATCTTTTCTTGTTCCTCATGCAATGCCACCTCATGAGCATAATCTCTATCCTTTATAGTTTGTTGCCATTGAGCATAAAGCTGTATTATGTGATTAGAAATCGACCCAAGCTCATCATTTGAAAATGACTTTTCCTCGTAAAAGGGTTCTCCGCACTCCGCTTTTGCTGCAAATCGATTTAAGCGCTCTATATTCTTGCCTAATCTTCGAGTTGCAAAATAAGCCAACACACTCATTGCAAGACTAACCGCAATCATTATTCCCAAGAATGTCCAATCAGCCTTTAAGAGTTCCTTCAATGAGGCTGAATAAGGAATTGCTGTGCGAATAATCACCCTTTCACCCTTTGTTGCAGAATAAAAATACTCTCGTCCATCACTTACCGATAGCCTGCTAATATTATACCCAACTCCTTTTTTAATAGCATTTGCAATTTCAGGGCGAGAGCTATGATTATCAAGCGAATCAAGCGAAATCATATTATCATACACTACTGCCCCCGATAGAGTTACAATTGAGATGCGAAGGTCATCAAATGGTTTGTCGTGCGACGCAATATATTCTTCATATGACAATCCTTCTTCTACGGCTTCAAGCAAGTGCACGTTATACATCTGAAGTTGTGCATTCAAGAACTCCGACTTATATTGTTTTTCTCGCAAATATTGAAACCCCATAAAACATATAATTATAGTCCACGAAAAAGCAAGCAACATCAAGAATAGTCGCCGATGATATGATAATTTAATCACGGAAGCCATAGCCAAATCCCGAACGAGTTACTATATATGAGCCATACGCACCTATTTTTGAGCGCAAACGGGTAATATTAACATCTATGGTGCGATCAAGCACTACTACTTCATCGGTCCATACACGACTTAAAATTTGTTCACGAGAGCATATCTTACCTTTATGAGAAATCAGGTATGCCAACAGTTCAAATTCTTTACGAGCAAGTTTCACCTCCTCACCATCTACAATGCAACGTTTAAATTCCAAATCGAGATGCAAGCCCTCAACCTTTAATACATTTGTTTTTTCTACTGCAGTCGTAGCCTTATGTCCCGAAGCACGTCTCAACACACTCTTCACACGAGCTATTACATTGCGAATCGTATATGGTTTCATAATATAATCATCGGCACCAAGATTTAAACCCATAATCATATCATCTTCACTATCGCGAGCTGTACAGAAAATAATGGGAATACCGGCCGTTGCAACATCGGTCTTAAGCATTTTTGCCATTTTGATACCACTTATTTCCCCCATCATGATATCCAATAAAATTAGTGAGTATGATTTTAAATCATAAGTCAACGCCTGCTCTGCACTGAATGCGATATCTACGTCATACCCTTCATTTTCAAGGTTAAGCTTCAATACTTCACACAATGTTTCCTCGTCATCGACTATTAAAATGCGCTCTATTACCATAATTATATATATTAATATGATGCAAATTTATAGAGAAAAACCGAACTAAATATCTCCATTCAATAGATTTAATAAAAATGTAATATTTTTTTGAAACATCCATTTAACTAAAGCCTAATTTTTTTGAAACTTTTATGAAACAATATAGCCCTTACTTTGCAGTGTAAAAAAACTAACGACAAAAAATATATCTAAAATGAAAATGAAAACTAAACTTATTATGGCAGGGCTTTTAGCCTGCACTGGTTTCACGGCACAAGCCGAAAACACTAAAATTGAAGAACCTAAAGGAAATGCAATTATTCAAGTATTTGGTAATTTCCACACAGGATTTGGTAAAGAAAGAAATGACCGTGGCTTTGAACTTCAACGCAGTTATTTGGGTTATGAATATAAATTAGGCAAAGGGTTATCAATAAAAGGAGTTATGGATATTGGCAAATCATCAGATGTAAACGACTACCAACGCATCGCCTATATTAAAAACGCATTGATTTCATGGAAAACGGGCAAGCTCACATTAAACGGAGGGCTCATATCTACCACCCAATTCAACTTCCAAGAAAAATTCTGGGGATATCGTTACATCATGAAATCATTCCAAGACGAATACAAATTTGGAAGCAGTGCCGACCTTGGTATTTCTGCCTCATACAAATTTACCAATTGGGTATCGGCCGATGCAATCATTGCCAATGGCGAAGGTTATAAAAAAATTCAAAAGAATGATGGTCTCAATTATGGTTTAGGTCTAACGCTCACCCCTTCTAAAGGTTTTTATATTCGCTTTTATGGAGGTATCAACGAAAGTGATATAGACAGCAAAGCCAACATTGTTAATCTTGCCGGTTTTGCAGGCTACAAATGTGATAAGTTCACAATTGGCTCCGAGTATAACCACATGATGAACGCCTCTAACAAAAAAGGGAATGACCAATATGGATATTCAGTCTATGGCTCAGTAAAAGTAGCAAAATTCGCTGATATTTATGCTCGATACGACGACATCTACTCACGAAACAACTGGAACATATCAAAAGATGAATCTGCCACAATCCTCGGTGCTCAATTCAAACTTGGCAAATACGTTAAAGTTGCCCCAAATGTCAGAATGAATCGACCTAAAGCTGATGGTTCAACCCCTGCTTACTCAGCATATGTAAATTGTTACTTTGGTTTCTAATTGTATAAACATTTAATAATATAAGACTAATATGAAAAAAATTTTCTCGTCAGTAATGACAATTATTGTCCTCCTTGCGATGGCATCATGTAGTGGTAATACAACAACTGAAAGTCGCCAAGCCCAAGAACTATCGGGTGCTGGTGCTACATTCCCACTCCCATTTTATAACGTAGTATTCGAACAATTCTCACAAGTCAACGGCGATGTAGTTGCTTATGGTGGCATCGGTTCAGGAGGAGGTGTTCGCAACTTGCGCGATAAAATTGTAGATTTTGCTGGTAGCGATGCTTTCTTGAGCGATAAAGAAATGGCTGAGATGGATTCAGTTATTCACATTCCCACATGTATGGGTGCTGTGGTTGTGGCTTATAACCTTGATGGTGTTAACAATCTAAACCTCACTGGCGAGCTCATAGCAGATATCTTTGCAGGTGAGATTAAAATGTGGAATGATTCACGATTAGCTGCACTCAACCCAGGCATAACACTTCCTGCCGAAACCATTATTCCGGTATTCCGTTCCGATGGCTCAGGTACTACATTCGTATTCACCGACTATCTAACAAAAGTGAGTCCTATGTGGGCAAGCAAATATGGTGCAGGGAAATCAGTCAATTTCCCCACAGGGCAGGCAGCAAAAGGCAACCCAGGTGTAGCCGGAGTAATTTCTCAAACTAAAAACTCTATTGGTTATGTTGGTTCGGAATATGCTTTTGCTCAAAAAATTCCTTATGCAAGAATCCAAAACCAACGCGGAGAAATTGTTGAACCCACTGCAAGCAGCATTTCAGCAGCTGCCTCAGGTGAAATCCCCATCGATACTCGCACCTCTATTACAAACTCAGATGCTCCTGGTGCTTATCCTATATCAACATTTACTTGGGTAATCATCTACAAAGAGCAACACTACTCAGACCGTAGCAAGGAGCAAGCAATCGCAACGCTCGACTTGATTAAATACATTCTTTCCGATGAAGCTCAAAACATCACATCTGAAGTACACTACGCTCCACTTCCCGCTAAAGCAAAAGAATTAAGTATTAATAACCTCAAAACTGTTACATACGACGGAGCATCAATACTCCAATAACAAAACTCTCATGAACGATAAACTATACAAAATTGTATTGTTTGTAGCAGCATTGATAATGCCAATAGTATGCGGGGGCGTGATTTTCGCCCTCGTTACTGATGCTTACGATGCGTTCGAACATTTTGGGTTCCTAAAATTCCTAACATCTTCTGACTGGGACTACACAGAAGGAGCCGAACAATATGGAGCACTTCCATTCATCACTGGCACTATCATGACCACTTTTTTGGCTCTAATATTTTGCATTCCCTTCTCTCTCCCTGTCGCTCTTTTCGTCGGTGAATATTTCAAAGGCACAAAGATTGCTTCGATTTTAAGCACCGTTACAGATCTTTTGGCAGGAATACCCTCTATTATTTATGGTTTGTGGGGATTTTATTCACTCCGTCCCATAATTATGGCGTTAAACATCTCCCCCCAAGGTTCGGGAATCTTAACTGCCTCTCTTGTATTAGCTATTATGATTGTACCCTATGCAGCATCATTGAGTGCCGAATTTATAAAAATGGTGCCTAACGACTTGAAAGAGGGAGCCTATAGTCTTGGTGCCACTCGTGCCGAAGTAGTGCGAAAAATCATCTTCCCTGTTGCCGGTTCGGGAATTTTTTCATCATACATATTAGCCATCGGACGAGCATTAGGTGAAACTATGACTGTAACAATGTTGATAGGCAATACCAACAACATTCCCAACTCACTCACCTCTACAGGTAACTCTATGGCATCAATCATAGCCAATCAATTTGGCGAAGCCGACGATTTGCGGCTATCTTCGCTAATTGCCATTGGGCTAATCCTGTTTTTAATTACAGCTATCATCAATATGATTGGCAAAATAATGATCAAACGTGCAAGAATAGCATAATTATGAACAAATTAAATATAAGACATCGTTTAGCAAAAGACAAGCTAATGCTTTGGAGCGTATGCTTACTGGCTGCACTTACTGCCGTACCATTGCTTGCCATTTTAGGAGAGGTATTAATGCGTGGCTATGATCAACTTTCATGGTCGTTCTTCACCGAACCAACCCCTACTGCTTATAAGGCAATGAAAGCAATCGAAGCTGGCAATCCAATTCCTGGAGGGATTGCCAATGGTATCGTCGGGACTATGATAATGCTCGCCATGGCTATTGTCGCTGCTGTACCAGTAGGCATCCTTTGTGGAACATTTTTGGCAGAGAATAGCACAAATCGTTTTGCTCAATTCGTAAGCTATCTAACCGACCTTTTACAAGGCACGCCATCGGTTATTATCGGCATCATCACCTACATATGGGTAGTTGTACCAATGAAAGGATACTCTGCAATTGCTGGAAGCGTTGCACTCTGCATCATGATGCTTCCACTTATCATTCGTCCCACCGAAGAGACATTAAAAATACTACCTACATCATTAAAAGAAGCAGGATTGGCTCTTGGTGGCAACAAAGCACGCGTTATGCTAAAAGTACAGCTCCCTGCAGCTTTTGGAGGTATATTTACTGGCGTTTTACTCGCTATCTCACGCGTAATTGGCGAAACTGCCCCTCTCATGTTTACTGCACTCGGCTGTTCTCTCATTCGCTTTTCTATTGACAAACCCATCTCGGCAGTTCCATTACTTATTTGGGAGTTTTTTAACGACCCCAATCTACAAGAACTCATTTGGGGTGCATCGCTCTTCCTATTATTATTTGTATTAACATTAAACATAACAGCTAAATATCTTGCAAAGAAATGGAATCAATAACACCTATACTTGAATTTAAGAAAACTTGTGTATCATATACCAAGCAAACAATGGCTGTAAAATATGTATCTGCAACCATTGAAAAGAACACTATCACAGCAATCATGGGACCCTCGGGCTGTGGCAAGTCAACCCTTCTCCGTGCCGTAAACCTCATGCACAATCTCTACCAAAACATTCGAGTAGATGGAGAGATATTGCTCAATGGCGAGAATATACTTTCTATGGAACCTATCGACGTGCGTCGCCGTGTGGGCATGGTATTTCAACGCCCTACTCCATTTCCTACTATGAGCATCTACGACAATGTATTAGCGGGGTTTGCATTAAATGGCATTAAACTATCAAAAGCTGAAAAAGATGCCACGGTGGAACGTTGTCTTAAAAGTGTTGCTTTATGGGACGAGGTTAAAGATGTATTAAACAAAAAGGGAATCTTCCTCTCTGGTGGCCAACAACAACGATTGTGTATTGCTCGTGCATTAGCAATGAAACCCGACATATTATTGATGGACGAACCCACATCGGCACTCGACCCTATCGCCACAAAACATATTGAAGAATTACTTTTAGAATTGCAAAAAGAGGTTACCATATTAATTGTAACACACAACATGGGACAAGCTCGACGAATTTCATCTAAATCAATGTTTATGTATTTGGGCGAATTAATTGAATATGGCAACACCGAAACAATGTTCACCAACCCAATAGATGAGCACACCAAAGCTTATTTAACCGGAAAAATGGGTTAATCACACACATCTTTAACATAAGCATAACCTTCATGAAATATTTTTGAAATATTTTTGCTATTACTTTGCAGTTGAAAATTCATGTTTGACTTATGAGTATATTGCAAATTACAACATTGTTAGGAGCATTGGGAATGTTCCTATACGGAATGAACCTAATGAGTTCAGGTCTGCAAAAAAGTGCAGGGAATAAACTTCGTGGATTTTTGTCGGCCATGACATCCAATTCATTCAAAGGAGTTTTAACTGGACTAGGCATAACAACCATTATACAATCATCATCGGCAACAACTGTGATGGTTGTTAGTTTTGTTAATGCCGGACTTCTTACACTTAAACAAGCTATTGGTGTTATTATGGGAGCCAACATAGGTACAACCGTAACAGCGTGGATGGTTTCTTGGCTTGGATTTAAAGCCGACATTTCAATTCTTGCTGTTCCGTTGATGCTTTTTGGTTTCCTTTTCTCTAATTCTAAAAAAGACAAACGCAAAAACATTGGCGAGTTAATCGTTGGGTTTAGTTTGTTGTTCCTCGGTCTCTCTTTTATGAAAGAAGCAGTGCCCGACCTTCGAGAAACACCACAAGTATTGGAGTTTGTTACATCATGGGCATCTCATGGATTTGGATCGGTATTACTATTTCTCGCATTTGGCACCATTTTAACACTTATTCTACAATCATCATCGGCAACGATGGCCATCACGCTCATTATGTTGAGTATGGGTTGGATCCCTTTTGAAATGGCATGTGCGATGGTGCTTGGTGAAAATATAGGCACAACTATCACTGCCAACATTGCTGCTTCGGTGGGAAATACTCAAGCCAAACGTGCTGCGATGTCGCATACCATCTTTAATGTGTTTGGTGTTATTTGGGCACTCATCCTATTCAAGCCATTCCTCAAATTAGTGGGATTTATTACTGAAAGCCTATTTGAAATCCCCAACCCTGCTGCCAATGGTTTTGCCGTTATTGAGTCAGACACAGCGACCGGAACAGCAGCCTTATATGGTTTATCTATGTTACACACTCTTTTCAATACAATTAATACATTGGTTCTTGTTTGGTTCACCGGTGCAATTGCAAAAGCCGTAACATGGATTATTCGTGCTCCCGAAAACCAAGAGAAAGAGGTATTCCGCCTAAAATATATTTCAGCAGGGCCTCTTGCTACACCTGAACTTTCTATAGAACAAGCATTTAATGAAATCATACATTTTGCCAAAATCTCTAAAAACGGAGCAGTTTACGCACAAAAAGCGATAAACGAAGCCGACACTGACAAATTTGAAGAATTTCAAAATAAGCTCATTAAATATGAAGAAATATCCGACCGTATAGAATATGAAATTGCTACATTCCTTAACGGTGTTTCGGCTGAAGAAATCAGCGAATGCACATCTATTAAAATCAAGGCAATGTACAAAATTGTTGGCGAATTGGAATCATTAGGCGACTCTGGCGAAACTATCAGTCGCATCTTGTCAAGAAAGAATATCCACAATAAGAAATTTAACGCTAAAAACATCAAAAATCTCAATACTATGGCCGAAGCTGTTAGTTATGCATACGACGTTATGATTGAAAACCTAACTGCTGCACACAAAGGCAAATTAGAGAATATAACAAACGCATATAATGCCGAAGAGCACTTGAATACATTGAGAAATAATCTTCGTGATGCTGTTATTGAGAATATTGACAATTGTGGCGAAAATTATCAAACAAGTGTTTACTTTATCGATATTGTAAATGCATATGAACGAATGGGGGACTATATGATCAACATCTCACAAGATCTTGAAAGAGCCTTTATTCACAAGTAGCTAACCACTCTATTTTGTTGAAATTACACTAATTCCTTTTTGCAATTCATCAAAAAAGTGAGCTACATGAGACAGTAAGCGTTGTTTTTTTTGAAAACAACGCTTATATTTTCCCCAAACAATAAATGGGTTATTTATCACCCATCTCATTAGATTTATTAAATGATTAAAGGAATAATCAAAGGTGCTTTTATTTGCGTGTTAAGCGAGCAAGATAGTCATAGTGTTCACCTTGCATCACCAATTCTGCCTTAAATCCATTTTCTTCGGCATGGAAAGCGAGAGTTTCAAAATCGACATATAGCCAATCAAATGTTTCTCCTTTTATATTTTTATATTGCATTGCAAAATCAACTTCGCCATAATAATCACCGGCAAGGTCAACATCTACTCCGCCATCTTCATCTTCAAAGAGAAATATCAAATCACTTGAATCCATTAAAACTTGCCCTTCTGGAGCGAGCAATGAATCAATACGAGCAAAGAATTGTGGCATATTGGCGATTTTTCCAATTATACCTGAGCCATTCATTAGCATTAAGATAGTGTCAAATGTCTCACAAAGTGTATCATCATAAAGGTTTAACAATCGAGCATCCCCTACTCCACTTTCTTGCATCACCTTGACCGACAATGGCGATACATCAATAGCAGTAACAGCCATACTCTTATCTTGTAACGCAAGCACATGACAGCCCGCACCGGCACCAACATCGAGAATACGTCCTTTTGAGAGCCCAAGAGCTTTTAGTTCAAGTTCGCCCATTTCATCTTCTTCACGGAACAAGTGAGCCACTGGAATTTCATCTTCATCAAACATCGACGATAAAACTCTCAAACGACCTGCAATACCATTTTTATAAAAATCAGCAATTGCAGCACCCATTGGATCGCGACGGACATCAAGGACTTGTGTTTTCATCTTATTTCTTCAACCCTCCCTCTTTCAACAATTTCTCATATTCTTCCTTATTATTTATAAGGTCAAGTGCAGCTTTGAATGTTTTTTCATGAGGATTTGACACCTTATAAAAACTCTTTGAGCCATATAGACTGCTTGCAATATTAGCTTTAACAACCATTTTTAGTAGGTTTTCGCTTCGGCGATATTGTTCCTCATTATATTTGATACTATCTTTCTCGCATCGCTCAATGAGTTTATCCATAATCGCATCGGTAATCTCAAATCCTTTCACAAAATCATCATCGGTTGGGTATTTCTTTTTCAAATCTCCACGATTTTCATCTACATAGTTTAGACAGAATTTATGGAGGTTGCCACTACCAAGCATTTTGCGATAATATTCACTGTTTTCGGTCGTATCAAGAGGCACAAACATGTCGGGCATAATGCCACCCCCTCCATAAACTATTCGACGATTTTTAAGGGTGGTATATTTCAATGAATCGGCAAAATGAATACTATCGGCATTCATAAATTCACCCGATTCAAATCGTTTCATAATATCGTTGCGATATGCCTCTTCGTCACCTTCGGTATATGGTTTTTGAATACAACGACCCGATGGAGTGTGATAACGTGAAATTGTAAGACGAATCATTGAACCATCAGGGAATGGGAATGGGCGTTGCACAAGTCCTTTTCCAAACGTGCGACGACCAACGACCAATCCTCGGTCATTATCCTGCAAAGCTCCGGCAAGAATTTCACTTGCCGATGCCGAATATTGGTTAACCATCACCACCACTCGACCATCAAGGAAATCCCCATTCCCTTGTGCATTGAAATAATATGGTTCTGATGTTCTACCCTCGGTGTAAACCACCAAATCGCCTCTACGCAAGAAATTACAAGCAAGATTATAAGCCGAACCAAGATAGCCTCCACCATTATCTTGAAGGTCGATAATGATATTTTTCATACCTTGTTTTTTTAATTCTTTCACTGCTTTCAAGAATTCCTCATTGGTCTCCTCAGCAAAGCGAGAGATGCGAACATATCCGGTTGTAGCATCTGCCATATATGCTGCATCAACACTATAAATAGGTATTTCGTCGCGAATCACACGAAACGTCATCAAATCATTTTTCCCTTTGCGTTTCACCTTAAGATTCACTTCTGTACCTTTGGGCCCTCGTAAAATTTTAATCACATCATTATTTTTCTTCTTCACACCCGATATAACTGTATCATTAGCACTGATGATGCGATCGCCAGCGACAATACCCATTTTCTCACAAGGTCCATTTGCAACAGTTTGCAACACATATAACGTGTCGTTTTGCATATTAAATGTAATACCGATCCCACTAAAATTGCCTTGCAAAGGCTCTGTCAACTCCTTCGTTTCCTCAGCATTTGTATATGACGAGTGTGGGTCAAGCGTTTTAAGCATCGCCACTATAGCCTCCTCAACAATTTTGTCGGAATTTACGGTGTCAACATAGTAGTTTTCTATAATTCCCTCTGCATAACGCAACTTTTGAGACGATGACATTTTCATATTTTGTGCCATCACTGACACAAAAACACAACAAAACATTATCCCTACAAAAAATATCTTTCTCATACAATTTCAAAATTAACAATTATATCCCCTATTGTTCATCAGGCACATACTGACTCACATCATAGCCATGACGTTGAAGATCGCGAACAAGCGTCGAACTGATATACGACAATTCGGGTAATGTGTAAAGCAATACCGTTTCGATGCCTGTGAGATTACGATTGGCGTATGCCAAATTTCGCTCATACTCATAATCTGCCACCGTTCTCACTCCACGAAGTATAAAGTTTGCTCCATGTTCCTTTGCCGCCTCAACTGTGAGATTTCCATAGCTAATCACTCTCACTCCTTGCATTTTGCTTGTTACACGTTTAATATGCTCGATGCGTTGTTGGATAGTGGTGTGATTTTTCTTTGCCTCATTCACCCCTATAGCAATAATGATTTCATCAAACAACTGCAACCCACGTTCCACGATAGAAAGATGCCCTATCGTAAAAGGGTCAAACGTTCCCGGATATAATGCTACTCGTTTCAAAATATATTGTTTTATGCTATTTCGGTATCATCTTCAACAACAAGGTTGTCGATGATAAAGTTTTGACGTTCGATTGTATTTTTACCCATGTAAAATTCGAGCAAATCGGCTACACCATCTTCTTTGCGTAGTGTTACTCGATCGACTCGCATATCGGGACCGATAAAATCTCTAAATTCTTCGGGCGAAATCTCCCCAAGACCTTTGAATCGTGTAATTTCGGCATTTGCACCAAGTTTTTCTATTGCATTTACACGTTCTTCATCGGTATAACAATAATATGTATCTTCGGCTATACCCGATTTTTTTGATGTTTTAATTCCTACTCGCTTAGCTGTTTTCTTGTTACGCACACGGAACAATGGCGTTTGCAACACATATACGTGTCCTTTCTTTATCAAATCGGGGAAGAATTGCAAAAAGAAAGTAATCATTAACAAACGAATGTGCATACCATCGACATCGGCATCGGTTGCGATAATCACATTATTATAACGCAATCCGTCAAGCCCATCTTCAATATTCAACGCAGCTTGAAGCAAGTTAAATTCATCATTTTCATAAACCACCTTTTGCGTCAAACCAAACGTATTGAGTGGTTTACCTCGCAACGAGAACACTGCCTGTGTCTCTACATTACGAATTTTTGTGATTGAGCCGGCAGCCGAGTCCCCCTCAGTGATGAATATCGACGATGCGAGCTTCTTTTCCTCATCACCTTTGGCATCATTAAGATGCACTCGACAATCGAGCAATTTTTTATTGTGTAGATTTACCTTTTTAGCTTTTTCACGTGCAAGCTTGGTAACTCCTGCCATCGCTTTGCGTTCTTTTTCACTCTCTTGCACTTTTTTGAGTATAACCTCGGCAGTATCGGGGTCTTTGTGCAAATAGTTGTCAAGTTCTTTCTTTATGAAATCGCCCACAAACTTTGCCACCGATGGGCCATCGGGTCTCATATCACGAGAACCGAGTTTGGTTTTGGTTTGCGATTCAAATACCGGTTCCTCAACTTTTACCGAGATAGAGGCAACCATACCATTACGAATATCTGAATACTCAAAATTGCGATTGAAGTGTTCTTTTATCGTTCGCGACACCACCTCTTTGAACGCAGTGAGGTGTGTACCCCCTTGAGTTGTGTGCTGACCATTCACAAACGAATAATATTCCTCTCCATATTGGTTAGCATGAGTAATTACCACCTCAATATCCTCGCCGGTGAGATGGATAATCGGATAAAGAGGATCTTTTGTCATATTCTCTTTCAAAAGGTCAACCAACCCATTTCGTGAAATAAATCGTTTGCCATTGAAAATTATAGCCAAACCTGTATTTAGGAATGTATAATTCTTCAATAATGGCACAATAAATTCCTCACGATAGAGGTAGTCGCGAAAAATATCATTATCAGGAACAAATGTAACCATTGTGCCATTCGGTTGGTCGGTTGCACAAACATCTCGTTCATCGGTAATCTTACCCATTGAAAACTCCACATGCTTGCATTGACCATCACGCACACTTTCCACCACAAAACTTGTTGAGAGAGCATTTACGGCCTTAATACCTACACCATTCAAGCCCACCGATTTTTTGAATGCCTTAGAGTCATATTTTGCACCGGTGTTCATTTTTGAAGCCACGTCAACCACCTTTTCCAATGGGATACCTCGACCATAGTCTCGTACCATAACTTTACCATCGGCAATATCAACAACAATTTGCTTCCCAAATCCCATCATATATTCATCGATAGCATTATCAAGCACCTCTTTAAGAAGCACATAGATACCATCGTCGGAGTTTGTTCCATCGCCAAGCTTTCCGATATACATACCGGGGCGTCGTCGTATATGCTCCTGCCATTCGAGGGTTATAATATCATCACCACCATAATTGGCAGTTCCACTATTTTCTTCTAAGGGTAATTGTTCGTCTGTAGCCATAATATTATTTTGTGGGTATTACACTGCAACTTATGCAGTTTTTAGCACCACAAATATAATAATTTTTCGCGTCAAAATCAAAAAAAGGAAGACTCTTAAAACAGAAATTGACTACAAATCAACAAAGTGGCATTTCTCACAAAATATAGGATATTTTTTTTGTATCCAATTTTCTCGGAATTGACTATATTTCTCACTATTGAATACTGCCATTACACCATCGCTATATACGTTCCCAAAATTCAACAACTTAGGGAATGGTTTTGAACAACATGGCACAACCCAACCATTCCATGTTATATAAAAATGGTCCCATGGGAATGGGCACTTGTCAATCCCTGTATTATCCTTAAAATCAAGGCCTGTAACTTCTACTTTTTTATATCTTTTAGCCATTTTATAGGCCTCATTTAATGACTTTTCAAATTCAAATGATTTATAAAAATTATAATAATCACTATCTATATCCGTCACACTCACAAGATTCAAATAATTAAAATTCACATATTTAATTCCCTCATTATATGCAAATTCAATCACATCTCCCATTTGATGATAGTTATCCTTTGTGATAACCATATTAAACATCAAATCTACCTTATTATTTTTTGTTAAACTAACAAGTCGCTTGAGATTTTCTTGTAATGGTACAAACTTTGCTCCAACTCTTATCTTTTCATAAACCGAGCCAATACCATCAATTGAAATCTGTATTGTATCAGCATAGGGCAAAACTTTATTTACTTTATCGATAAAACCCTCCAAATTTGCATTAGTTGATAAAGATATTATTATGCTCTTCTTTTTGCTCTTTATATACGAAGCAATTTCATCTAAATGAGGGTATAATAAAGTTTCTCCCAATCCGGTCAATCCAATAGAATCTAAATAAGGATATATTTCATCTACTATTTTTTTTGCATTTTCCAACGGCATAAACCCCTTATCCATATCATGTCCATAAGCATATTGTCGAGGGCACGTAATGCACCGTATATTACAATAATTAGTAAGTTCAAGCATAACACACGACGGATATGCCACTTCTGAAGATTGCGTTTCTCGCAATTTAAACTTTCTTACTTTATTTCTCAAATATCGCCACAAATCGCGATTTATTCGAATTTGGCTCGCATTATAAAATATTTTATATAATTTACGTTTTGCCATTTTTTTGCAACTTAAAAAATCACACAAATTTACATAATTAAAATAAATATTCAAAAACGATTAATACCCCCTCCCATTATAGGGAATTCAAAACAATTACTACATTGTAAATTTATGAGTTTTACTTAAATAATTTTTATTCTTTATCGAATCTATGCAATTGAGACGACACACCATTAATAATACTAAATATATAATATCACGGTTAAAATTTCGTTTAATATTTAATATGGCACCAAAGTCCCAAATAACAATCATTATACCTGTTTACAATCGAGCAGAAATCGTAAAAGCTACGCTTGATTCGGTTGCAAATCAATCATTACGCCCACTTGATGTGATTTTGGTTGACAATAATTCTACCGATAACACACTTGAGGTGCTTAATGAATGGAAAAATGTCGTTGAAACCAATGATTTTCATGTTACGATACTAACCGAAAGCAAGCCGGGTGCTACAGCTGCACGAAACAAAGGATTAAAAGAGGTAAAAACGCCCTTCACGATGTTTTTCGACTCTGACGACATCATGCTCCCATCTCACGCCAAACGTGCCATAGACGCATTAAACTCCAATACAGGAATTGATATCGTAGGTTGGGATATTTACAACATGCATCTCAATAATACCATTGTAAAATACCCTTTTCACGATAAAAATATCTTTTATAATCACATTTTTCATGCCACTTTTTCAACACAACGCTATGCAGCTCGCACTGAATTATTCAAAAAAATAGGTGGTTGGAATGAGGCATTATTGGGGTGGAATGATTATGAACTTGGAGTAAGGATATTATCGGCACGTCCTACAATAAAAAAACTCAAAGGAGAACCAACCGTCAAAGTGATTTCTCAACAAGATTCAATAACCGGAGTAAAATTTTCATCAAAACCTCAATGCTGGGAAATGGCTCTCGATGCTATTGATAAGATTCTTGATAATAGCAACAATCAAAAGATGAAAAAATATATTGATGTGCGTCGTGTAATTCTTGCCGGGTTCTATCAACGCGAGGGAGCTACCAATGATGCCCAACGATTACTTGGAAAAGTCGAATCACGCAGTGGCTGGTATCGGAATTTGATTTTGCGACTATTCTTCAACATTATATACCGAGGAGGCAGAGGTATTGCCTTTCTCGCTCGCCCATTACTTTGTTTCACCAAATAAGCCACCTCAATGAAGATATTATTTTTAGGAGATGCAAGCAACTATCATCGCACCCTTGCCAACGCTTTGGCAAAAATGGGACACGATGTTACAGTGGCTTCACATGGCTCATATTGGCAAAACACCCTACGCGACATCGACATTTCACGTCGATACAACGGGAAAATGGGAGGAGTAATGTTGTGGCTAAAGCTCAACACATCACTTCGCAACAGTTTCAAAGGCTATGATGTGGTACATCTAAGCAATCCTACTTTTTTAGACCTGCGACCACATCGCATTCGTGAAATTTTCAATAGACTAAAAAGAGATAATGGCAAAGTGTTTCTCACTGCGTTAGGTACCGACAGCTACTACGTTGATATGTGTTGCCAACCCAATAGCCCATTACGATATAGTGAATGGCAAATCAATGGCAAACCAGGCCCCATCATCAACAAAAAAGCAGAATGGCTTCAACCCGTACTTAAAGATCATTGCCGTTTCATTTATGACAATATAGATGGTGTTGTAACAGCTCTTTATGAATATAATTTATCGGCAAAACGTGTACTTCCTCACAATATGGTGGCATACGGAGGAATTCCTATTGACACAACGGCGATCACTCCTCAATATATTTACTCTCTCCCTCCCGAAAAGGTAATCCTATTTTTAGGGCGTCATCGCAATCGCCAAGCCGAAAAAGGGACCGACCACATTGAACAAGTCGCAAAAGCTGTTGTTGCAAAACACCCCAACCACTGTCGATTAGATATAGTGGAAAACCTACCATACAATGAATATCTCACTCGCTTGCGTAGTGCCCATGTGGTAATGGACCAACTATACTCCTATACCCCTGCAACAAATGCACTTCTTGCAATGGCAATGGGGCTTAACACACTTTCAGGAGGAGAAGATGATTATTATAAATTCATCAATGAAAATGAATTACGACCAATAATCAATGCTATTCCCAATGATGATTTATTATTCAGAACCCTTGAAAATGTGGTGTTGCACCCCGAAATGATAATAAAACGAAGCCACGAGGGGCGAAAATTTGTGGAAAAGCATAACGACAGTATGGTTGTAGCACAACGATTTATTGATTTTTGGCAACAAAAAATATAGCAATATGACACTTGATGTATTGATATGCACATACGGTAACGAAGGGATAAATCGAGTAGCAAAAATGGATTTGCCGAAAGTAGATGGAGTAAAGTATCTCGTTTCATGGCAAACAAACGAATTTAACCTATTACTCCCCGATGAGTTACATCGCAAAGATATTCGCATATCAACTACCAATAGTAAAGGATTAAGTGTTAATCGCAATCATGCAATCGAGAAAGCCACAGGCGACATTTGCCTAATTGCCGATGACGATCTCACATACACCGGTGAACAACTGCAATCTGTTATCGACACGTTTAAGACGAATATTCAACTCGATATTGCTTTATTTCAACATAGTGGAAATAACAATAAACAATATCCCGACTTCGAGTTTGAACTCAATCGCAAAATCCCCAAGGGATATTATATCACATCATTTGAAATAGCATTCCGTCGCAAAAGCATTCCACCATCATTGCGATTCGACACTCGTTTTGGCGTTGGCACTTCAATGCCGGCAGGAGAGGAAACTCTATTTATTCACAACGCAATAAAGCATGGGCTAAAATGCCGATTCTACCCCATAACAATCGTTAATCACACAAATTTATCAACCGGTTCACGAATACCTACACCCGGTGTATTACAAGCCAATGGAGCAGTAATCGCTATTACCTACGGAACATTTGGCATACTAAGACTTCCTATCATTGCTTGGCGATTATCTCGCCAAAACAAAGCAAAAATGATTCCCGCAGTGCGACACCTATTTAAGGGCTACATCTACGGGAAAACAAATTATTAGTGCGTTATTAACGCATTATAGATATTTCTTAACTGCCTTTTCAAGCTGACTCAAATCATCTACACGCTCAGCCAATTCGCCATTTCGGTCAATGATAAATGACGCTGGAAGTGCATAAACGTTATAGTTCATTAAGCTTGACGCTCCATCTATTTTTGAGTTATAAACGGTTATCCAAGGAAGATTTTCAGCCGATTCTTTCCATAATGCTTCACTTTCATCAACCGAAACTTGATAAATCTCCAAGCCTGAAGCTTTATTTGCTTCATAAATTCGATTTAATCCAATATTGAACAATGGAGATTTTTCATCGCAATATATAGTAAAGTTTAGGATTGTAACATTTCCTTTTGATGCTACCTCTTTAAGACTTTGTAGTTTTCCCTCGTTATCGTATAATTTTATATCAAACAACGCTGTTTGTGCCACTTGAATTGTATCTCCATCTCCTACAGTCGATACACGACGATTTTCTAAGAAAAGCAGCTTTAACGAGGCTGTGCGAGGATCATTAGGACGTTGTTGAGCAAACTTATTTGCCACTGCTCCAATAATTCTCAAATCACTCTTATCATTCACATTAAAGATTGTCGTATTTCCCACTCTCTTATTAATAATATAATAAGATATAAGCCCTACATTATCGCCAAGAATCATTTGTGATAATTCACGTTTGAGAAGCGAATCGGTTGCAAGAACTTGTTCGCCACCTTTAGCCATTACTGCAGCAATCTTTTGATCTACCATCATCATCATTTCAGCCGAAGTGCTGCCGGCAAGAGTGAAAGCTGAGTCGATGGCTGAAGCATAGCCATTGAATTTTACTGTTTCTATACTATCGACAGGGAAATATACTTTATGATTATTTGCACTCAAACGAAAAATTTCAGGATATCCAACAGCCGGGTGTGAGAACTCAAAATCTCCATCTTTATCAAGAAAAGCCGAATCTAATACATACCACCCATTAATACCTGGAGCTTCAAGAAATATTGTTGTTGAATCAGCTCCTTCAATCGAACCTTTCACCGTCCAATTATTTGCATCACCACAGTTCCACAACATAGTTGTTGCTACTGCACCTATTGCTATTGATAAATACTTTCTCATAAATCTATAATTGCGATTAAATAAGATGACTTCCTTTTGTTAAATCATTTAAGGCTGATGCTTTTGTAATAATTACTTCACTCACTCCGGCATCTATTGCTGCAAATGCGTTATCAAGTTTGGGAATCATACCTCCATTAACAATGCCTTGTTCTTTCAATTCGGCATATATCTCTCGATTTATCTCAGCAATAACTGAATCATCATCATTTTCGTCACGAAGCACACCAGCTTTCTCGAAACAAAATACCAAATGTACATCAAAAAGCGAGGACAATCCTTTGGCACACTCTCCTGCCATAGTATCAGCATTAGTGTTGAGCATGCTTCCATTCCCATCATGAGTGAGTGGTGCTATTACAGGCACGACTCCAGATTTTAATAGTGTAGCCAACGCATCGCCATCAACTTTTTTAACATCGCCCACAAAACCATAGTCAACTGTTTTTACAGGACGACGCTCACTTATGATGATATTCATGTCGGCTCCGGTCATTCCCATGGCATTTACTCCATGACTTTGTAATCCGGCAACGATATTTTTGTTTACCAAACCTCCATATACCATCGTAACCACATTGAGCATATCGGCATCAGTAATGCGACGACCATCAACCATTTTTGTTTCAATACCAAGTTGAGCTGCGACACGAGTAGCCGAACGACCACCTCCATGCACAAGCATTTTATACCCCTCAACATTTGAGAAATCACGAAGCAATGAGGCAAGAGTTTCGGGCTCTTCAACAATTTTGCCGCCTACTTTTATTATGGTAAGTTTTTCTTTCATAACGAGATATTTTTAGGCATTTTCAGCGTCGCTTGCTGCAAATTCCATAAGATATGCTTTAATAAAATCATCAAGGTCGCCGTCCATCACACCATTCACATCTGATGTTTGATAGTTTGTGCGATGATCTTTTACTCGACGGTCGTCAAACACATAACTGCGAATTTGAGACCCCCACTCTATTTTCATTTTTCCGGCTTCAACCTTGGCTTGCTCTTGCAAACGATGTTGCAATTCTTTGTCATAAAGTATTGATTTCAATTGTCGCAATGCGTTTTCTTTATTCTTTGGTTGGTCGCGTGTTTCAGTGTTTTCAATAAGAATTTCTTCTTTCTCGCCAGTGTAAGGGTCGGTAAATTGGTAACGAAGACGCACTCCCGATTCCACCTTATTCACGTTCTGACCTCCGGCACCACCACTTCGGAAAGTGTCCCACGACAAAAGGGCCGTTTCAACCTTCACTTCAATAGTATCATCGACAAGAGGTGTAACAAACACCGACGCAAACGATGTCATACGCTTACCTTGTGCATTGTAAGGCGACACACGCACCAATCGATGCACCCCATTTTCACATTTGAGGTAACCATAGGCAAAATCACCCTCTACATTTATTGTACATGACTTAATACCGGCTTCATCGCCCTCAAGAAGGTTGGCAATAGATGTTTTATACCCACTCTTTTCACAAAAACGAAGATACATACGCATCAACATCGATGCCCAATCTTGGCTTTCTGTTCCACCTGCTCCCGAGTTGATTTTCAGCACCACACCAAGTTTATCCTCTTCACGACGCAACATATTACGCAATTCAAGTGCTTCAAGCTTGGCAATGGCATCACTATATAATTGGTCAACTTCCTCCTCGGTAACAAGTTCTTCTTTATAGAAATCCCACGAAAGAGATAGTTCGTCAACAATCTTTTCAACCTCTTTATAACCCTCAATCCATTGTTGTAGGTCTTTAATTTTTTTCATTTGGATTTGTGCTTCTTTTGGGTGTTCCCAAAAATCAGGCACATGAGTACGCAACTCCTCTTCTTCAACTTGAATTAACTTACTATCGATGTCAAAGATACCTCCTCAACGCGAGCTTGCGTTCAACGGTCTCTTTTAGCTGTTCCTGTGTAATCATTTGCGTTTACTTGGAATTTATGAGTTAATAATTTATTTTTTACGGTGCAAAGGTACAAAAAAATAAAGTTGTGTCAAACACAGTATTCCCGCTACACAACTTTCGCCACATCACAACACTCTTAATACTTCTACTCAAGCACCAAGCCATCAAGAACTGTGATATATGTATTTATAGCATTACGAATCTCATCTAAATAGATAAATTCATCGGCAGTGTGTGAACGAGACGAACTGCCCGGACCTAATTTCAACGATTGCCACGGCATCAATGCTTGATCGCTTAAAGTGGGAGAGCCAAATGGCTTAGCACCCAATATTTGTAATCGTTTAACAAGTGGGTGAGATAAAGAAATATATGATGGTGTTAAGCGAGTTGAACGAGGCGTCAGCTCACATTGTGGCACTGCTTTTCTAATCAATGCCAATGTTTGAACATTACTATAAGCATCGGTTGAACGCACATCAACAACAATTCTACACTCATCGGGCACTACATTATGTTGAGTCCCTGCATTTATTTGTGTTACTGAAATTTTAACCGGGCCCAACATCTGAGACTCTTTCTCAAAACGCAAATTACGCAATCTTTCAACAACTCCCAATGCCTCATATATTGCATTGACACCTTCATTACGTGCTGCATGCCCCGACACTCCTCTCACAACTCCATCAAGAACCATCAATCCCTTTTCGGCAATTGCCGGTTGCATTTCGGTGGGCTCGCCAACAATTGCCACCGAAACAGGCATCAATTTAGAAATAACCGATTCTATGCCATTCTTTCCGCTTACCTCCTCTTCACATGATGCCAACATAATTAAGTTATAACTCCGAGGGCGTTTACACAAATAAATAAACGACACCAATAACGACACCAATGAAGCTCCGGCATCATTACTTCCCAATCCATATAATTTACCATCTTCTTCAATCGGAGTATATGGATCACGAGTCCAGCCTGCAACAGGCTTAACGGTGTCGATATGCGAATTTAACAACAATGTAGGCTTGGCAATATCATAATCGGGTGATTTTGCCCACACATTATTACCTTGACGTTGTGGTTCAAAACCATTTGCTTGAAAAAAATCACATACAATATCAGCAACCGCATTTTCTTCACGCGATACCGAGGGCGTTGAAATAAGCCTCTTCAACAAATCAACCGATTTATAATATAGTTCGTCCATATCAAATACTTTTCGATGCAAAATTAAACCATTTTTATTAATATCACTCACTCTTTGCACACTTTTCGCAAATTTGTGCCACTTCACAATCTTTGTTAAGATTCGCCCAATCACAGCTCCCAAATTCGCATATATGAATAAATATACCTAACTTTACACCGTTTTTATTTGACAAAAGATTATAATATGACTAATATTCTCACCAATCTCATTAGCACACAAGTTGCTAAATATGGAGATAGAGAGGTGTTTCGCCACAAAGAATCTATTGATGGCGAGTGGATTATCACTTCGTGGAATCAATACAAAAAACAAGTCGATGCCATCGCTTGTGCAATGGAAATTCTTGACCTAAAACCACAAGACAACATTGCTGTATTTTCAGCCAATCGTCCCGAAATACTTATTACCGACTACGCTACATACGCGAATCGAGCCGTTCCGGTATCTATATACTCAACGAGTAGCAAAAGTCAAGTTAAATATATTATTAACGACTCTCAATCTCGTTTCCTTTTTGTTGGAAATGAAGAACAATACAAAATAGCACGGAGCATTATCAACGAATGCCCAAGCATCGAACATATTATCATTTACGATAATGTAGAACGCGAAAACGGCGATGAGAAAACACTCACTTTTGCCCAATTCCTACAACTTGGCGAAAAAGCAAGCGAAGAATGCAAAGTTGAAATCAAAAAACGCCAAGCCGAAGCTACGCCCGACGATATTGCAACCGTACTTTACACTTCAGGCACCACAGGCGAGCCCAAAGGGGCTGTTCTTCCTCACTCTTGTTTTGATGCTGTAATGGAGATACACAAAGAACGCCTTACGATGTTGAGCGACAACGACACATCGGTGTGTTTCCTTCCATTAAGCCACATTTTTGAAAAAGCATGGTCAAGCTTTTGTATGTATATGGGCATGCGTTTTGCCATCAACTACGACACAAAAAATGTGCAACAAACACTCAAGGAGTTTCGCCCCTCATGTATGTGTAGCGTACCTCGATTTTGGGAAAAAGTATATACCGGCATCAATGAGAAACTCGATGAGATGAAAGGGCTCAAAAAGCTACTCATTAAACGTGCTCTAAAAGTTTCAAATCGCCGAAATATTGGCTATGCTCGCCTTGGTAAGAAAGCTCCTTGGTGGCTCGAAAAACAATATCAATTCTTTGAGAAAAAAGTCCTCAAAACACTTCAAGCAGCAATAGGGCTTGAAAACGGCGTACTTTTCCCCACTGCCGGAGCTCCATTATCGGCAAATATCACCGAGTTTCTCCAAACTTGCGGCATCAATATCGTAATCGGCTACGGACTTTCTGAGACCTGTGCCACCGTTACATGTTATCCACAACCGGGGTACGAACTCGACACTGCCGGGACTGTAATGCCTCGCGTACAAATTCGCATCGGCGAACAAAATGAAATACAAGTTAAAGGTCCTACTATTCTTCGCGAATATTACAACAAACCAAAAGAAACTGCCGAAGCATTTACCGAAGATGGTTGGTTTCGCACCGGAGATGCAGGCAAGATTGATGAAAACGGCAATCTCATAATCACCGACCGATTGAAAGACCTTCTAAAAACATCTAACGGCAAATACATCGCACCTCAAGCAATCGAAAGTCGCATCAGCGAGGATAAATTTATTGAACAAATAGCAGTGATTGGCGAACGCCGTAGATATGTAACAGCTCTCATCATTCCGGCATTTGACGCATTGAAAGAATATGCTGCTGAAAAGAAAATTCAGTATCAAAATATTGAAGATCTTGTAAAACATGCCGATATCAAAGCAATGATTCAAGAGCGAATTGATGCACTCCAAGAAGGGTTTGCCAACTATGAAAAAATAAAGAAAATTACACTTCTTGCTCAAGCTTTTTCAATGGAAACAGGCGAGTTGACAAACACTCTTAAAATTCGTCGCCCTGTAATCAGGACTCGCTATGCCAAAGAAATTGAAGCAATGTATTGCTAATAAACCTCTCTCATAATCACAACTCAGATGCATTCATTTTAATGAGTGCATCTTTTCATTTTTACGTTCAAATCCAACCTATATCTCAAATATTCGGCAAATTATGAGGGATTTTGAATAAAAATCACTATCTTTGCATGATTTTTTAAGAAGATAAAATTTAAGATATTTATGGTAAACCCAATTAAGAAAACCATCGAGCTTGGTGATGGTCGTATAATCACCATCGAAACAGGCAAACTTGCAAAGCAAGCCGATGGAGCGGTAGAACTTCGCATGGGCAACACAATGCTCTTAGCGACAGTATGTTCGGCAAAAGAAGCCGGTGAGGGTGTTGACTTCATGCCCCTCCAAGTAGAGTATAAAGAAAAATTCTCGGCAGCCGGCCGTTTCCCCGGTGGCTTCCTCAAGCGTGAAGGTCGTGCTTCTGACTACGAAATTTTGACAGCACGCCTCGTTGACCGTGTGCTTCGTCCTCTTTTTCCCGACAACTATCACGCTGACACTTTTGTAAACATCACAATGTATTCATCTGACGGCGTTGAAATGCCCGATGCACTTGCTGGTCTTGCTGCTTCGGCTGCTATCGCTGTTTCTGACATACCTTTCAACGGACCTATCTCGGAAGTTCGCGTTGCTCGTGTTGATGGTCAATTCGTTATCAATCCCAACTTTGAACAACTCGAAAAAGCCGATATGGAATTGATGGTAGGTGCTACCTACGACAACATCATGATGGTGGAAGGCGAAATGGACGAAGTTTCAGAAGCAGAACTTCTCGAAGCTCTCAAAACTGCTCACGAAGCAATCAAAAAGCAATGTATCGCTCAACAAGAACTTGCCGAAGCAGTGGGTTCTACTGTTAAACGCGAATATTGCCACGAAGTAAACGATGAAGATCTTCGCAAAGATGTTCACGAAAAATGTTATGATAAAGCATACGCAATTGCTAAAGCAGGTTGTGCCGATAAACATTGGCGTAACGACAGCTTTGCTGCTATTTGCGACGAATATATCGAATCTCTTCCTGAAGAAGAACGCGACGAAAAAACTGCTCTCGTAAAACGCTACTATCACGATGTAGAAAAAGAAGCTGTTCGCCGTTGCATTCTCGATGAAGGTATCCGTTTGGACGGTCGTAAAACTACCGACATTCGTCCTATCTGGTGTGAAGTTGACTACATTCCAGGCCCTCACGGCTCGGCAGTGTTCACTCGTGGCGAAACTCAATCACTCTCAACTGTAACACTCGGAACAAAACTCGATGAAAAGATTCTTGACGAAGTTTTGAGCCAAGGCAAAGAACGCTTCCTTCTCCACTACAACTTCCCTCCATTCTCAACAGGTGAAGCTCGTCCGGTGCGTGGTGTTGGTCGTCGCGAAATCGGTCACGGCAACCTTGCTCACCGTGCTTTGAAACGCATGTTCCCCGAAGGATTCCCTTACACTTGTCGCATCGTTTCTGACATTCTCGAATCAAACGGTTCTTCATCAATGGCAACCGTTTGTGCCGGCACTCTTGCATTGCTCGATGCTGGTGTGAAAATGAAAAAGCCTGTGAGTGGTATCGCAATGGGTCTTATCACCGATACCGACAGCCCTAAATATGCTGTACTTTCAGATATCCTTGGCGACGAAGACCACCTCGGAGATATGGACTTCAAAGTAACAGGTACTGTTGACGGTATCACTGCTACTCAAATGGACATAAAGTGCGACGGTCTTTCTTACGAAATCCTCGAAAAAGCATTGATGCAAGCACGCGATGGTCGTCTTCACATTCTTGGCAAAATCAACGAAACAATCCCTGCTCCACGCGAAGACTACAAACCTCATGTACCTCGCATAGTAACTTTGACCATTCCTAAAGACCTTATTGGTGCAGTCATTGGCCCTGGTGGAAAAATCATTCAAGGTATCCAAGAAGAAAGTGGTGCTATTGTTTCAATTGAAGAAATTGACAATGCCGGTTATATTGAAGTTGCTGCTGCAAACAAAGAAGCAATCGACAAGGCTATGGCAATGATTAACGCCATCGTCGAACTTCCCGAAGAGGGCAAAACATATACAGGTACCGTTCGTTCAATCCTTGATTTCGGTGCATTTGTAGAATTTATGCCTGGCCGTGATGGTCTCCTTCATATCTCTGAAATTTCATGGAATCGCATCGACAACATGGAAGCTTCAGGCATTAAAGAAGGCGACACCCTCGAAGTGAAACTCATCGAAATCGATAAGAAAACAGGTAAGTTCCGCCTTTCAATGCGTGCACTTCAACCTAAACCCGAAGGATATGTAGAACGTGAACGTGCTCCTCGTGCACCTCGTCGTGAAGGTGATCGCGGTCCTCGCCGTGACAACAATCGTGGTCCACGCCGTGACAACAACCGCGGACCTCGTCGCGAAAACCGCAACGAAAACAACAGCGAAGAATAATCGCAACCATAAATATCGATAAAGCAAGCACCTCGGTAGAATCACCGGGGTGTTTTTTTATCCCCATCTTGTTTCGGTCGATACCTTTAGCCTAAGCACTTGTTAAAACTTTACGACAAGCTAATCAACAAAAGATAAAACATAATGCAAGTGTTATCGGTGTTATCATGTAATAACATTGATAACGCTGATAACGCTTCACTATTCCATAATAAGAATTATTGGTGTCCGATAAAGCATTTTCAAGGGCAAATGCGTGCGAAGCACGGGAGAGCGTAGCGTCTATAATAACCGAGGGTTGAGCGAAGCGATACCCCCGGAAAGGGAATAATCATACTCCTCACCAAGCCGTCCGGAGGACGGGAATGGTGTAAATGTAGTGATTTATGATATATGATTGTTTCGCGTCTGTCGCATTTGTGTAGATTGTAATAACCGGAGGTTTCGGTCTTTGACCTCAACCACGCGGTTATTATAGACGCTTCGCACTACTTCAATCATTTAATCATATATAGGGGGCTTGTAATTTACAACAAGAACTCTCAACCGCATAAATTCAGAAACTGAACCCACTTTTGATGCACTACCGACGATTCTCGGACAGCAATAAATATGAATTTTCGTTCTACCTCTCGGCATAAGAATGATAAGAAACTAATAAAAAAGTGAGGCCTTATTATGACCTCACTTAACAAGTTCGTATATGTTTGTGATTATTATTTCACATATTTCAATACCGCTACTTTATCAGCAGCTACTACCTTAATTATATAAGCACCTTTTGCGAGATAATCAACATCAAGGTTAGTCGCTCCTTCTACATTTACCACATCAACAAGTTGACCTGCAGCATTGTAAATTTCAACAACATCAGCTTCGCCAAATACAACAACATTTTCATCTGTAATATATACATTAGCATTGTCGCTTACCACACCTTCTACACCAACTCCTTCACCACGATAGTAGGCTGAAATAACCTTCCAATCGGTTGATTGAGAACCTTCAGATGTAGCATATTTTCCTTGAACACGAATATAATACAATTTACCTGCTTCAAGCAACTTATTGCTAACCTTAATATCTCCGGCTTTAGTTTTTGTAACCCAAGAACTTTCACATTCCTCAATATAACGATTACGTCCAAAAGATGTTGATGCCGACATTTCCACTTTTATACCCTTCACACCTTCATTATAGGCAATGTGGATAAAATCTTCCGAATAGAAATCGCCACCGTCTTTAGGGTACTCAAATTCCATTTCTCCGGGAATAATTTCAATAGTTGAAAATGAGATTGCTTCAGTATATCTTTGTTCCCCGGCATATTCATAACCCAATCTCACGTAATACACGGTATAACCACCAAGAACTCCGGCAGGAACTGTATATGCTCCACCTTTCCCTTCAGCAACGTGTACCATGCCGGCATCGGTAAAGTCGGCATTTGTAGCGATTTCAACCGTTACATCACGATTGGGAATGCTCCATGTGATTGTAGGAGTAAGCGACACCCCTGATTCTCCTCCCTTTGGAGTTACAACCTCGAATGTTACTGCAGTAAATGATTGAACAGCCGAAACGCCATCGTTATAACCATTACCGCACGCACGCACACGCCAATATAATTTTTGAGCCGGAAATTTATCAAATTTAGTTGACGAACATGATGTAGAAGTACAATCCAATGCATAAAGCATTTTGCTAAATGTTTCATCTTCAGCTATTTCAAGAATATAATTAGTAACATTAGCTACAGAACTCCATTGAAATTCCATTGGCAATTCCTCTTTTGCATTATTAGTTGGGAATATCAAAGCGGGTGCTTCCATATCTTTTGCAGCAACCCCTGCAAACATTGGAGAATATTCATTACCATAACGGTCGAGTACACACACGGCATAGTTATAACCACTTTGTTTATTAGATGGAATAGCGTATGTAGTAGCATAAGATGTACCTAAAAGATATTCAGGCTCTTTTGCAAAATTTTCGATTGCAACATCTGACGGAACTGCATAAACTGTATATCGCACATTGTCATAACCTTTCCAATTCAAATTATTTCCACTACGGCTCAACTCTTTCACATTACCCGGATTATACCCTGGCTTCCATGTCATAGCAGGGATAAGAGCAGGAGTGTTGAACACTGTTGTTTTGAGATAGTGAGCAAACTTTGGAGCAGTCTTATATAGATATTTACAAGAGTAGAAAATAGCACCGGGAGCACCATCTTTTGAGCATGAGCGATTAAGACGCACTTCGTTAGCAAACTCTTCAAACGATGTGCTATTAGGGCCTGAAGCCTTTACATTGTTAATCGCATCGCTGATAGTAGCCTCACGCATTGACATTGTTGTAGCTTTGCTTGATGCTGTCAATGACGAAATTGAATGGCTTGTATAGAAATGACGGTTAAATTTAGCCGCAACATTAGCCCACCATGGAGTTACTATGGAGAAATCGGCTGATGAATAGCCAATTGTCCAATACACCTGTGGCGAGATATAGTCGAGTGAGTGATTAGAAATCCACGCAATAGGATCGGAGAAAATACCATTATATTGCCAATCGCTACCCGATGTACATGGATCAAGCCCATATTTTGCCGCATGTGATGCAGTTGTACATGACACTCCTGCCGGTGAAATACCAAAACGCACCCATGGTTTTTCTTCTTGAATCATATCATACACCGCTTGAACCATGCGGTTTACGTTGTCACGACGCCAATCACCATGTGACATTTTTCCACCTGCTTCAACGTATGCGTCATATAAGTCACCATCACCACTTGAATCGGTAGGAGTACCTTGAAGATAGAAATAGTCATCGAAAAGCACTCCATCGATATCATAATTTTGAACGATTTCACGAATCACTTTCACAATTTGTTCTGTAACTTCAGGCAATCCTGGGTTGAGGATACTTGCGTCACCTACATCAAGCAACCATTCGGGGTGAGTTTTACGATAATCAGTTTCTAAAGTCCATTGACCTATTTGTGATTCATAACGATATGGGTTAACCCATGCGTGACATTCCATACCACGCTTGTGACATTCCTCAACAACCCATTCCAATGGATCCCAACCTGGATCCATACCGCGGCTTGACACCAAGTCGCTTGACCATGGTTCGTAGCTTGATTTATACATAGCATCACAACGGCTACGCACTTGGAAGTTGATAGCATTCATGTTGTTTACTTGCAATGAGTCGAGAAGGCGAGTCATTGCAGCTTTTTGCTTGTCAATTTGTGACGTACTACCAGTAGTAGAAATCACATTGTCGGGCCAGTCGAGACGCCACACAGTAGCAACCCACGCACTACGCATTTCGCGTTTCACAGGCGCATCGGCAGCATTAATTGCTGGCACAGAGAAGAGAAGAGCCAACAGACATAACACTGTTGATTGATAGAATTTTGAGAACATAAATTATTATAAAATTGATTTTAGTTAATATTCATTACTTTTCTAATGTGCAAAGATACACATTATTAAATATAAAAAACTCAAATTAATATATATTAAGTATCAATCTTTATATTATTAATCAATAACACCTCAAAAAACTCACATTCTAAAAAACTTTTCACTACCTTTGCACTATAAACAACTTTATATTAAATTTTCAAACAATAACAAATATGTCAATAGTTCAAGAAGGAAAAAAAGTGGCAATGTGTAGCGACCATGCCGGCTACGAACTTAAATGCATAATTCAAGGCTATCTTGAATCACAAGATGTTGAATATACCGACTTTGGAACAAACAGCACCGATAGTTGCGACTACCCCGACTTTGCACACCCATGTGCCGAAGCCATCGAAAAAGGAGAATGCTATCCAGGCATCGCAATGTGTGGCAGTGGCAATGGCATTCAAATGACTCTCAACAAGCACCAAGGCATTCGTGCAGCACTTTGCTGGACTGTAGAATTGGCTAAATTAGCACGCCAACATAACGATGCCAATGTTCTTGTTCTTCCTGCACGATTCATTGAACCTACCCTCGCCCTCGACATTGTTGACGCATTCCTCAACACCGAATTTGAAGGTGGTCGCCATGTGAATCGCGTAAACAAAATAGCAGTTAAATAGCACACTTAACAACATATAAAGTGTGCCAACGAGATGTATTGGCACACTTTTTCATCTAAACACACACTACTATGAAACCAAGAAATAAAATCACACTACGCCCCATCACACTTGACGATTATATCAAAGCATCAAAAATAGGAAATCGTGAAGCCGAAATGGAATTGAAAGGACCGGGTTTTCACTCTACAAGTCGCATTCATCGGTCAAAAAAGACCTACACTCGCAAAATAAAACACAAACGGCTTGACTAATATTAGGAAAAGGGTATTCTCTAATTAACACTCGATTTGCTTCAACATCGCACCGACGGAACGAACGCTTTTGACGTTCTTTATATTGACTGTACCAATGAGAGCAGAGTGGAATTTATTCCAACTATGCCGAGTGTAGCCAAACTTTGGCAATTTATTGCCAACTTTCCACATCGTGAGATTATGCCCTACATTTCGAGAGGTGTGCTATTAAGCAAAAAAGGGTTCTCAATTTTACTTATCTTTGTGGTAAAATTACAAAAGTAATAGGCAATGAGTGAAGTAGAACTTCTTTTGGTTAATAGTAGCGATAGCTGTACGATGTACACAATTCAATTCCTTTCAGATGAAGAAAGTGAATTTGAGAAATTTGTTTCCAAATTTAGATAAGACGCGGAACTAAATCCCGATTTTCAAGCAATTATGCGTTTCGTAGAACAAATACTTTCAGGTGCATTGGAAAGATATTTTCGCAGAGAGGGTAAAATGAATGATTCTGTCGTGGCTCTCCCTGTACTAAAATCAAAACTTCGTCTTTACTGCTTACGCCTTACTAATAAAATCCTTATTCTTGGGAATGGCGATGTAAAAAATACACGCACATACGAAAAAAATGACACACTTCAAGGCTATGTAATGGATTTGCAGAAATTTGAAAAACTATTGAAGCAAGAAGCGCGTTTAGGTAATGTGGAAATCACCGAAAAAGAAATAATTACCGATAAAACCTTTGATTTATGAGAGCGATAAAATTATCTTTGAATGAAATCTTTGAAGAAATCCCAAAAGAAAAAAGAGAAGAAACTCGCCTTTCTTTTGAAATCTCCAACAGATTAGACTATCTAATGAAGAAAAAGGGATTGTCAAAAAAACAATTTGCCAATGCTATTGGCAAACGACCAAATGAAATTACCAGATGGCTTAGTGGTGAACATAATTTCACCATTTCTACACTTACAATGCTTTCTACTTTCTTTGGAGAATCATTGATTAATGTTCCTACTCATAATGCATAAATGCTATAGCAAAATAATGCCCGTGCGAGCTTAGTCGTCGCATCTGTACTCTAAAAAGGAAGTATAGGTTACAAGCTCGACGCCACTCGCTAGATAACAACCATGCCGTAAGTAAATCACAAACATTTGGAATGCTTGATCTCGGACCAGATGCACCAGTGCAAACTGAATATGATTTACTTGAAACAGATTACAGATAAAAACTCTAATTTATATATCGTTATGATGAAGCTAATTAATCTATTTGGAATGTCTCTTTTGCTTTTTGCAACCTCTTGTTATAATGCGAATGCAAATAAAACAAAATAGCAAGAAAATGAGCAATTTGATCTGCCTGCCGGTGCAGTTGAATTGAAATATCAGCAACATTTGTACTGCAAAGTTATATTACGCGATTCAATCCCTGCAAGAATGATTTTCGACACAGGCTGTACCAATTTATTATTGGATTCTACATTTTACTCTGAAAAATTTGCAAAGAATGGTAATCTTCGCAAAGCTATGCTTGGTGGTGCCGGTGGTGGTATGGAGATGGCAAATATAGATGCAAGCAAATGGACATATCACATCGGTGAAGAAACGATGACAGAGGATATAGCAACTGTTCTCAATCTTCGTAAAATAGTAGGTGACGATGCTGACGGTATGGTTGGAATGACATTTATGAAAGGGAAACGCGTTGAATTTAACTATGCAAATAGTTATTTGCGATTCCTACCTACAGAAGAAACAATTGGCGAGGATTACACTCGAATACCTTGTTCTTGGCTTTATGATAACATGCGTATTGTGTTGCCTCTTTCTATTACACTTAGCGATGATTATGTTTTTAATGGAAACTTCTTGGTGGATACAGGTATGCCTGGTTTTCTATCACTAAATAGCACAACGGCTAATCGGTTGAATAGCGAGAAATACCTTGATAATGCTCGCAGTATGTCATATTCAGTTGGAGGAATTGGTGGTAACCGAAAAGATCATGTGTTTAAGACTCCTCTAATTACAGTGGGTGGTCATGTGATAAAAGATGTAATGATAACATGGTCAAGCAATAAGAACGGAGCTTTAGCTAATGAAAAATACGATGGTCTAGTGGGGAATGATCTTCTTAGTCGCTTTGATGTGATTTTCGATTTCGCAGATTGTGCCATATATTTACGCCCAAACAAGAATTTTGACAAACCAGAACCTAACTATTTGGGTATTACTTTGACTCCGATGATAGACCATTGGATTGTAAATGGATTACTTGAAGGTGGTAATGCTGAAAAAGCTGGATTGCGTCGCGGAGACCGCATAGAGAAAATCAATGGAATGACTGCTGACGACCCCAATGCTCGTCTTATTCTTGAGTCATTGCCCGAGAAACTTTCATTCACAGTTTTGCGAGATAATAACTTACTTGAGATTGTCGTAAACAAGGAATCTCTTTTACGATAGACATACGATGATCTGCTGTTTATTCTTGGCTTCGGCGGTTCTATTGGTCGCAACCGACTTCGGCAAACAATATTTTAATTTCAATATCCTACTTGTGAGATTCGCTTCAAACTTGGTTTGAGGTGAGTCTCACTTGGTTTATAACCAATCGTGTACCGGCTAAAGCCGACTTACACTGTTCGCTCACGCTCGAATACTTTGCATTTGCCTCACACAAGGAGCGAGCTGAGTGGTTTTTTGAAGTGAGTCTCGTTCGGCTATGCCGACCATAAACTATCTTCACTGACTTTTATTACTCGCTCACTATCGAATACCATGTGTTTCGACGCGGCAAAGGAAACCTCCGGTGTTATCTGTATTCTAATCGTTTTTATTCAAAATTATTAATGCCCCAATAACTCCCGGTATCCATGCAAGGCATGAGAGAATAAGAACAATTAAAATTGAGCCACACCCTTTGTCATAAACAGCAAGTGGAGGAAAGATTATTGCTAATATTACTCTGAATAATGACATATAATTATTAATTTTGTGAAATAATACTACAACAAAGTTACACAAAAAAAGATATACTACACAATATTTATGATTGACTATGCTCTTTTAGACCGTTTTGAGGCTCAACTTGTTGACGAAATGTTACGCATAGCCTCTTCACGAATGCTACTTGATGGCACTCTTCTTTCAAGTGAAGATATTGATTATCGTTGGCACGAATTAGCACCCGAATATATGGTTGATGCTACCAAAGAGATTGCACAGTATCCGACTGTTGCCATTGCATGGGCAGGCTACCTCGGAATGGCAGTGGCAAATGGCTGGGACAAAGATTGGACTACTACGCAAAAGGCTGCATATCAATCATTTTATGGGACCGACGGTTTTGACGATATGGACGAACATATTACCCGCGACCTTCTCGAGCTTCAACTCAATGGAGATGCCGCACAATGGCTCGAAAAAACAATAAGAGTGTGTGCCCAAACTGCTGTTGCTCGCATTCGTCATGAGGGGATTGAACCTCAAAGCCCAATGGCATTCCATATATTTGCTCGTGCCACTAAAACAATGTATCGCATAGGTGCTGCCATAGAACTTAAACGACTTGGGTATAAGTTTGAAAAAGTTGGAATTGGCAACAGATTTGAGTGTTAAAAAGGTAAAAACTACCAAAGCAAATAGGCACAAAATCCACACAAAATGGTCTTAATTGTAAGTTATACATTGTGCATTATTAATTAATTTCGCTATCTTTGTATTCTAAATTGGATTAGCAATGAACATCAACCCCAAATCAGTATTTCGACGTGGTGCCGAAGACGGTGCTTGGTTTGGATTATACCTAAGTGTGATGTTTATTTTTGTTGCCTACTCAATGACAGTACCCCTATTAGGTCATCTCGCTACATTAATGGCATTAGGCGTTCCTATTTACACATTTATCACTCTTCGCAAAGGATTCATTGACAATGGCTGTTTCTATACATTTGCCGAGCTGTGGACATACGGAATAATGCTCTTTGCATGTGGCTCTTTAATAATGGCAGCAACAATAATTTTATACATTTCCGGAATTTATCCTACTTTCATTTACGACCAATGTCAGATAGCAATCGATGCCTACAAAAGCATTGGAGGAGAAATGGGAAATGAAATTGCTTCAACACTTGAAAAAGCTATTGAATTAAAACAACTGCCAACTCCCTTTGAACTTGCAACAAATATATTATCTTTTAACGTGTTTAGTGGTTCAATTCTATCAATAATACTTGCCCCCATAATACGCCACTTTCGTCCAAAAGGAGGGAGAACACAAAATTTCACAAATCAGCAATAAATATTTCAAACTATGGATATATCGGTAATCATACCTCTTTACAATGAAGCCGAATCGCTTCCCGAATTAGAAGCATGGATTCGCCTAGTTATGGCAGAAAACAATTTCAGCTATGAAATTATTTTTATCAATGATGGTAGCACCGACAACTCTTGGCAAGTAATACGCACACTGCAAAAGAACAATCCCGCAGTAAAAGGAGTATGTTTCCGTCGCAATTATGGCAAATCGCCGGCACTCAACACCGGTTTTGCCCGTGCAAAAGGTGATGTTGTAATTACAATGGACGCAGATCTTCAAGATAGTCCAGATGAAATACCTGAGTTATATCGCATGATTACCGAAGATGGATATGATTTGGTATCGGGGTGGAAACAAAAACGCTATGATCCACTATCAAAAACAATTCCCACTAAATTATTCAATGCTACAGCCCGTAAAGTGAGTGGAATAAAAAACCTTCACGATTTTAACTGTGGGCTGAAAGCTTATCGCAAAAAAGTTGTAAAACATATTGAGGTGTATGGCGATATGCATCGATATATCCCCTATCTTGCCAAACTTGCCGGCTTTAATAAAATAGGGGAAAAAGTGGTTCATCATCAAGCTCGCAAATATGGTTCAACTAAATTTGGGCTTGACCGTTTTGTCAATGGTTATCTCGATCTCGCGACACTTTGGTTTACTGGCAAATTTGGCGTTAAACCAATGCACTTTTTTGGCTTGCTCGGCAGTTTGATGTTCATTTTAGGCTTTGTTGCTGTCATTGTAGTGGGAGCTATGAAACTATACAATATGTATAGTGGTAACACATATCATCTTGTTACCGAATCACCCTATTTCTACCTCTCATTAGTGACGATGATTCTTGGCACTCAACTTTTCCTCACCGGATTCATTGGCGAATTAGTTGTTCGCAATTCACATCGTCGAAATGATTACGAAATCGAAGAAGAACTAAACATCAATAACGATTAACGAATTACCCACATGAACTTTAACGACCTTGTCAACGCCCGTTATTCATGTCGCAACTATAATCGCAATAAGATTGTTGATCGCAAGATATTGGAAAAAATCATCGAAACAGCCCAATTTGCACCATCGGCATGTAATCGACAGCCTTGGGTTTTCATTGTTGTTGATGACCAATGCGAGGCTTCTTGTCGAAAAAGCATTTTAGATAGTTACAATCGCCCATGGATTGAAACAGCTCCTGCTTTTATCATTGCATGCGGCAACCACAACCAAGCTTGGATTCGTCCTGCCGACGGCAAAGACCACACCGATGTTGATTTATCTATTGCCATCGAACATATTTGCCTTGCAGCTACCGATGCAGAGTTAGGGACTTGTTGGGTGTGTAACTTTGATGTCGATATCCTGATAAAAGGGCTAAATATTCCTCAAGGCATAGAACCGATAGCAATAATTCCAATAGGCTACCCGATTGATGGCTCAATAATTCCTCAAAAAAACCGCAAAGAAATAGAAGATATTATCAAATGGGGAAAGTTCTGACTCACATATTAATTTTACTATTTATCATTGCAAATAGCCTTTGCTCTTGCTCAACCGATGGTTGTACCGAAAATCAAAGCAGCATACCTTTAGCCGGATTTTATGCAACCGAGACCGGCGAAGCCATTGCTATAACTCAACTTGATATTTATGGAATTGGAGCCACAGGCGATTCACTCTTGCTTGAAGGATTTTCAACTGCCAAACAGGTATATCTTCCACTTCGCTCAACTCTAACCAATACAGCATTCTGTTTTCACTACACCCAGTTTGGTGATTCTATCACGGCATATAACGACACCGTTTGGTTTGAATATGAGCCAACACCCTATTTCGTTTCGGAAGAATGTGGAGCGATGTTTCAATATAAGATAACATCTATTCGCCACACAAATATTATAATCGATTCTATTTCTCTAATCGACCCCGAAATTACCAATATCGATGTAGAACGCATTAAAATTTTCTTCAGAACAAATTAAAACCAACACCCAATGCGACACTCTATATCAACTTTAATAATTATATACTTAATGACTATTTCAATAAATAGTCATGCTCAACGACGCATCAATCCCGTTGAAACTCCTGCAACTCAAACCAAAGCCGTCAATCTCAATCCTAAAGACACAACAACGACTCCCAAGCCTGAAGAAATGCCCAATCTCATACATCTTCACGACGAAAATGGGAATGTGGTATATGTTGACACTATTACCGGCAAAGAGTTTATCGACTCAACCGACATCAAAAAGAGTTCAAAAATGGCATATCCTTTATGGGACGAAGTTACCATCGGATTAAATGTATGGGATCCTGTAATGCGATGCTTGGGCGAGGATTATGGTTTGTTTGACGTGTGGGCAGAACTAAGCATTCATAACCGTTTCAAACCCATCATCGAATTAGGCATTGGTCAAGCCTCTCACAAGCCCGACAATGGCAACTATAAATACAAAAGTGCCGTTGCTCCATATTTTAAGGTCGGGATAAATTACAACTTCTTATTTAAGAAGACAAAAGAGTATCAATTTTATGCCGGAGTCAGATATGGCATTACCCCATTCTCTTACGAAATATCTGAGTTTTCTGTTGATAATTCTTATTGGAATGAATATTACAATTCATCTGTACCGTTACAAAAAGTCACTGTGGGTTACGGAGAAATTGCAATGGGATTAAAAGTACAAATTCACAAACAATGGTCGCTCGGTTGGGCATTTAAGTATCACTTACTTCTTCATGAAAGCAAAAATAGCTATGGAGCACCATGGTATATTCCGGGATTTGGCACAAGAAATTCAGTCCTTGCCGGAGCTTTCAATATTATGTACACAATTCCATTGAAAAAAGAGAAAACCAAACAAATACCAGCAACCGGCAATGCCCCAACTCCAACATCTCAACCTACCGACAACGAATGAAAAATAAACGTATAATCATAATCGGAGCTTCTTCGGGGCTTGGAAAAGCCATCACAGCTCAATTTGCCCAAAAAGGGTGGACAATAGGGATTGCTGCCCGACGAACCGAAGTTTTATCAACACTTCAACAGCAATATCCTCAATCGATTATTGCCACACAAGAGATTGATGTAACAGCTCCCGATGCAGGAGAAAAACTGCTCAATTTGATTAGGGAAATAGGCGGAATGGACACAATGCTACTTGCTTCAGGAATTGGAGCCCAAAACCCGACATTAAACATTGAAACCGAACTTAACACAGTAAGAACAAATACGATAGGTTTTACGCACATAGTTGACACTGCATTTAACTATTTTCGTGAACGCAACAACAATGATACCCCAGGGCAAATTGCAGTCATTTCTTCAATAGCCGGGACAATGGGACTTGGCATAGCACCATCATATAGTGCAACAAAACGCTATCAGCGTCATTACATCGATGCCCTTGAGCAGCTCGCTCATCTCGAAAAAGTAAACGTAACATTTACCGACATTCGACCCGGGTTTGTCGATACTCCATTATTAAATAACTGTCGCAAATTTCCAATGCTGATGAGCGTGGAATATGCTACTTCACGAATAGTTAAAGCAATACTTTCTCGACGCAGAGTTTCAATCATTGATTGGCGTTGGAGAATGGTTGTATTATTTTGGCATCTGATTCCACGCTTTATTTGGCACCGTTTGCCAATAAAATAGACCTTATCAGATAATGTGAATTATCTCGAAACATCAATAATTCCAATCGCAAATACGAATAACTAAGATATGATTACAGTAGAAGGATTAACCGTCGAATTTGGCGGCACAACATTATTCAAAGATATATCTTTTCAAATCAATGAGGGAGACCGCATCGCACTTATGGGTAAAAATGGTGCAGGGAAAAGCACCTTATTGAAAATTCTTGCCGGGGTGCGTAATGCTACACGTGGCACAGTGTCTGTGCCTAAGGAATGCATTGTGGCATATCTTCCTCAGCATCTTATGACCGAAGATGGTCGTACCGTGCGTGAAGAGGCTTCACAAGCTTTCGCTCACTTAATGGAGACCGAAGCCGAGATTAATCGCATCAATGAAGAATTAGGCATTCGCACCGACTATGAAAGCGACGAATACATGGCACTCATAGAACGAGTAAGCGAATTAAGCGAAAAATTTTATGCTATCGACATGACCCACTTCGATGAAGATGTGGAAAAGACGTTGTTGGGATTAGGCTTCAAACGCGAAGAGCTCGACAGCCCCACTTCTCAATTCAGTGGTGGTTGGCGTATGCGTATTGAATTGGCAAAATTATTGCTAAAAAATCCTGATGTATTGCTTCTTGATGAGCCAACCAACCACCTTGACATCGAAAGTATTCTTTGGCTTGAAGATTTTATCAAAACTTCATCAAAAGCCGTTGTCGTGATAAGCCACGACCGTCGATTTGTTGATGCCATTACCACTCGCACCATTGAAGTTACAATGGGACGAATATATGACTATAAAGCATCATATAGCCATTATTTGGAGCTTCGCAAAGAACGACGCGAACAGCAACAAAAGCAATATGAAGAGCAACAAAAGATGATTCAAGAAACCAAAGATTTCATCGAACGATTTAAGGGGACATATTCAAAGACATTGCAAGTGCAAAGCCGTGTGAAGATGCTTGAAAAGCTTGAGATTATTGAGGTTGACGAAGAAGATACGTCAGCTTTAAGATTAAAATTTCCACCGTCACCTCGCAGTGGCTCTTATCCAGTCCAAGCCGATGGTGTTGGAAAAGCATTTGGCGACAAACGAGTCTTTGCCAACGCTTCATTCATGATTGAACGTGGCGACAAAGTGGCGTTTGTGGGGCGTAATGGAGAAGGGAAGTCAACACTTGTGAAATGTATCATGAATGAACTTGAACATGAGGGAACATTGACACTCGGACACAATGTGCAAGTAGATTATTTCGCACAAAATCAAGCATCGTTGCTCGATGAGAACCTCACTGTATTCCAAACTATCGACGATATTGCCAAAGGCGATGTGAGATTAAAAATTCGTGATATGCTGGGTGCATTCATGTTTGGAGGTCCGGAAGAAAGCACCAAGAAAGTAAAAGTATTGTCGGGTGGTGAGCGAACACGTTTGGCTATTCTGAAATTATTGCTTGAGCCTGTGAATTTGCTTATCCTCGACGAGCCTACCAACCACCTTGACCTAAAAACAAAAGATATCCTCAAACAAGCTCTACAAGACTACGATGGCACATTGATACTTGTGAGCCACGACCGCGACTTCCTCGATGGATTAGTTACTAAAGTATATGAATTTGGCGACGGACGAGTGCGTGAACACCTTTGTGGCATCAACGAATTTCTTGAGAACAAACGACTCGCCAACCTTCAAGACATAGAGCGAAAGGGATAGATTTATATCCCCAAAAAGATTGAACCTATAGTTATGATAATAGTAGCTATAGGTTTTTATTTATTGTTGTTTCGACTTTTGCTGTATTTTGCGTATGCTTTAGCTAATCGAGTGTGATAACCTCGAGATGCGTAGCTGGGTCCATTGTATCGGTATGCAAATGCTGACCAATTTTTTGTCTTTAGATACTTTAACAAGTTGCTTGATTCGATGAAGTTAGCAAATAGCTCAAGTTGGTCGCGTTCGGAACGGCTCATGAGCATAAAAAACTCATTGGCATCTTTGGTCTTACACAATTTCCAATTGAAACCACCAATTTGAAACATACCCCAAAAACTGCTATATATTCCAAGAGTTGTATCTACATCGCAAAGAGCTTCAAAGCGAGCCCACTCAGCCCCCTGCTGTGAGCCATATTTCTTTTTACTCACTCCCCAAATTTCAGGGTGGGATTTTCTATATTTCGATAGTGTAACCCCACATTTTTTAGCAAATTTATTAACTACTGTCATATCATAGTTAATTAAAGGTTTACCGGGGGCCCAAAAACCTTTATTGGCACGACCTGCCTCAATCTCAACAACAGCTCTAATAGCTGCCGATTCAACTCCAAGTCGAGCCGCAACCTCATCATAGTCTTTTTGTGAAAGTTTATCTTCGCGATAGGCAGTTGTGTCGATTAGTGTGTCAATAATGATTGTACTATCGACTATAAGTGAAGAATCAATTTCGATAGTGTCGCAATCGATAGTATCATTGGTTTTGTAGGTGTCGATGTAGGCAAAACCTGACGCACCTAAGATGATTAGTGATATTAGAAAAGGAATAAATAATAGTTTCTTCATTGATAATAGTTTTGGATTATAAATGAAAGGAAAGTGCACCTATCGTGCAACTTTCCCTTCTTTATCTATTACAAAGAACGTTATTTATTCAAATTGGCGACTTTTTTCAATACGAGAGAGAGTTGTCCCCAGAAACGTTCAACGGCAGGAATATGCATGCGTTCTTTAGGAGAGTGAACATCTCTCAAAGTCGGACCAAATGAAACCATGTCGAGGTGTGGATATTTTTGCAAGAAAAGACCACATTCAAGACCTGCATGTATTGCCTTAATCGCAGGTGTAATGCCATAAAGTTCTTTATAAGCATCACGAGCAATTTCCATGATTGGTGATTTCATATTTGGAGCCCAACCAGGGTAACCATCTCCATGAGTAACTTTTGCTCCGGCAAGAGCAAATACTGCTTCTACTTGATGTGCAATATCCCATTTGCGAGAGTCAACCGAGCTACGTTGGCTTGTGGTTACAAGAATTTCATTTTCTGAAATCATCTTAACCGATGCAAGGTTAGTTGATGTTTCAACGAGACCTTCAAGATCACGACTCATTGATACGACTCCGTGAGGGGCACAATATAAAGCACTGATGAGTTGGTTTGCAGTTTCACTATCAATGCAATATTGAGGAGCATCTACACTTTCAAGAGTTAGTTTGAGTTCAGGCTCAACACCGGCATATTCAGTTTCAATATCAGCAATATAATTGTTGAATGCAATACGTATATCTTCTTTTGTCGCTTTATCTACTCCAATCACAGCCGATGCGGCACGTGGAATTGCATTACGCAAATTTCCACCCTCGATTTCCACCAAAGTCAACTCTTGAGTTTGTGCCACTTGCCACAAAAATCGAGCAAGAAGTTTATTTGCATTGGCACGTCCTAAATGAATGTCACAACCTGAGTGTCCACCTTGACCATCAGCTACAGAGATTTTTAGATATTGTTTATTTTGAGGAGCGTCTTGTTTTGTGTAGTTGAATGTGCACGTTGTATCTACACCACCGGCACAACCTACAAAAATTTCAGCATCATCTTCCGAGTCAAGATTAAGAAGAATTGAGCCTGATATCATTCCTTCTCCAAGATTATTTGCTCCTGTCAATCCTGTTTCTTCATCAACAGTAAACAATGCTTCAAGTGGTCCATGAACAAGAGTATCATCAACCAATGCCGCAAGAGCTCCTGCCATACCTATACCATTATCAGCACCAAGAGTAGTTCCATTGGCCCACACCCATTCACCTTCAACGCGAGTAGAGATTGGTGTATTTTCAAAATCAAATGGTTCATTTGATTCACACACCATATCCATGTGTGCTTGAAGAATAATGCCGGGAGCATTTTCATAACCGGGAGTGGCTGGCTGACTCATTACGACGTTACCGATAGCATCGGTTTTCACTGCAATATTGTTTTTATTTGCGAAATCAATAAGCCATTGACGAATTTTCTCTTCTTTCTTAGAAGGACGTGGCACTTTGGTGATTTCGTCGAATATCGACCAAATCAAAGATGGGTTTAAGTCTTTTAATGTCATATTAGTCTAATGTTGAATTAATAGTTTCAAATCTGCTTAAAATGTTTATAACGATGGAAAATAATGTTAAAATCATCGTTATTCGCTCACTAAGTTACAAAATAAAATTTATATATAGCAAATATTTAGGATTCCTTTCATATATTTGCACAACGAAAACGCATTTCGAGGTATTAAAGTTGTGTTTATACTTCTTATTTGTGCGATTCTTGAATTAAAAATATTCAATCATAAATATAATAAAGCTATCATGAAGAAATTTTTTCTAATTGCAAGTGCAAGCTTGCTCATTCTCTCAACAGCGGCATGTTCATCAAACGGGAGTTCCGCTGATAAAGCTAATCAAGACTCAACAGCAGTGAAAACTGCCGATCCATTTGAGGCTCAAACAAACATTCGTTATATAGATATGGATTCAATAACCGAGCATTATAACCTTGCAAAAGATTATAAAGAATGGTTGTTGAAAAAGAATGAAAGTCTTGAAAAACAAATACGTGCTTTATATGCTTCAGTACAAAAATTTGAGGCAGACTGTCAACGTAAAGCACAAAACAATGGTTACTTGACCGAAGCAAGCTACAAAGCCGACGTTCAGAAATATCAAAACATGGCAACCAATGCTGCAAAAAAAGAACAAGAGCTTCGCCGCCAAGCTGCCGAAGAAGATGCTCAATGGACTCGCCAACTTCAAGATTCAATCAATTCATTCGTAATTGACTACAACAAAGAATATCGATACGATGCTATATTATTGAAAGCTGCCGGGATATACTTCAACCCATCACTCGACATCACTAAAGATGTTATTGAAGGATTAAATGCTCGCTACAACAACATCGAAGTGCCCAAAGAAGCTAAAAAAGAGGAAAAGACCGATTCTACAGCAACAAAAAAATAACAACCTCTAAAATCCTTTTTCATAAAATTCATATTTAAGGGGCTGTGTCAAATTCAGGCACAGCCCCTATCATTTATAACATCGAATAGAATTAGCAAACATTCCAATCATATTGTATCTAATATCAATAATTTTGAAATAAAGGAAAAAATGCGTAATTTTGAACCATATTAATTAAAATCGGCAAAAACAATGCGTCGTCTAATCCTAATAACTGCAATTTTGCTCTGCATTTGCTATGGAGTGAATGCAGCTTCGGTATGGGAACGAACCGGAGGTAAGGTGCAAACTGAACGCATTGACGCAGAAGGACCCGAAGTGATAGTGAGTGAAGGCTATGTTTATGTTTCCACCACTCGTCCCACAACTGTAAAGGTATTTTCAATATTAGGACAGCTCATATCTCAAGAGACTATTCAACCGGGAATATCTCGATTCAGATTGCCATCTCGTGGCATATATATCCTTAAAGTTGGAACACTTACTAAACGAATCACAATTTAGATTGTCTAAAGAAAAGTTATATAAATTACTTTGTGATGATTTTTGATTAATTCGTGGAATTTATAGAAATTCCCTAAAGTAAGTAAAACTAAATAAACACTTAAATTATAATTAAAATGAAAGCTTTCTCAAAAACGAGTCTATTGGCTATCGCACTAATAATGGGAGCATCGCATAATGCCGATGCACAAGTTGTTACTATCTCTAATATATCCGAGCTCAACGCTCCCGCCACCCCAACGACTAATATACGCTATGTAGATATGGACGTCATAACTGCCAAATACACATTAGCTGTAGAATATCAAGAATGGGCTACTTTAGCTTCGGATAGCGTAAAAAATGTTTTGACAGCAAAATATAAAGAGGCAAAAGATTTTGAAGCAAAATGTCAAAAGAAATTACAAAACAATCAATATAAGTCAGACAAAGCCGTACGCAATGACCAAAAGAAATTGCAAAAAATGGCTGAAGATGCTCAAAAACTTGAACAAACACTCACCGCCGAGTTTAATACTGAAAACACTCGTCGCATGCAACAACTACAAGACTCTATAATTTCATTCATTACCGATTATAATGCTACACATCGATATGATGCTATTTTATATAAATCGGCAGGTGTGTTGTTTAATCCCGCATTAGATATTACAACCGAAATTGTCATTGGATTGAACAAACGTTACAGCAAACCAAAAGAAATAATCATTCCATTACCCGATAAAGGGTTAGTGCCACATAAAGCCGAAGACAACACAATAACCCCATAACACAATCGGCTTTTGAATTCACGTATGGCAGGAAACAATTAAATTGTTTCCTGTTTTAATATATATATATGAGAAAAGTAGTGAGAACTATATAAACTTTATATTCTATATGTGGCTTAGCATTTATGCAATAAGCCGGTGGTAGCGAAATGCTGTTTGAGATTTTGAGCGGCTTGGGTGTAGAAGTCGGTGCATTGTTGACGTTCTTGGTGTTTTTCTGCCGATTCATAGTTGCTCTCTTCAATCTGTTTGTGGCATCGACTTATGATATAGCTTATGGCTGAGTCGATAGTAGATTCGCATATCGGACATTTGTGCCCTAACGCGTTTATTACCAATATATCAAACATTTCGGAGCAATGTTCGTCTTTTATGATTTCGTCGATATCAGGTGCCATAAAACGATTATTCATATTGTTGCTGCCCGACAACATTTCAACAAAAACACTCCCCATTGTCGCATTCTTTGCCATAATAATTCAATTTAGATGTTTTCAAATGATTTTAACTGAATCTATAAAAACAAAACAAAAAATGCTCTAAAAAGTTCAAAAAGTCAGTCAATAAAAAGAATCTGAATCTTTGATGAAGATTAATACGCCACTTTGTCGATGATGCCGGTGAGGGTGGCGATGGCGATGCCGTAGTTGGTGATGGCTACTTTTTGTGCTTGGGCTTGTGCCACGCGACTCATCACGAGCCGACGGTTAAACATGCAGGCACCACAATGTATTACAAGGTCATATTGCGATAGATCGGTGGGGAAATCATTGCCTCCAACGATGTCGATTGTCAAGCTATCGCCAATGCGTCGGCGAAGCATTCGGGGCAGTTTTACCCGACCTATATCTTCATTTTGTGGAATGTGGCTACACGCTTCGGCTATCAATACTCGCGAAGAAGTGGTTAACTTTGATAGTTTTTTTGCTCCCTCAACAAACAGGTCAATATCTCCTTTATATCGTGCAAAAAGTATGGAAAATGAAGTAAGGAGAGGTTGTTTACCCCCTCCCCCCTTTGGGGTACAGTTCACCTTAGGGAAGCTGTCACGTAGTGACTGAGGGGTGATTGAAGTGGTTAATCTATTACGGTATTCCTCTACAATGGCGTTGACCGAAGCAAATACTTGCGAATCAGTGATGATAAGTTGGGGTGGAGTTATGAGGGAATGAAGTGCTGAATCGAGATTTTCGGGGGTACAGCAAAATGCGTTACAGCCACGGTCGAGCAATTCTCGCAACACCTCCACTTGAGGTTTTATTAATCGTCCTTTGGGTGCTTGAGCATCTTGAGGCATCACAAGCACTACTGTGTCGCCACTTTCGCAAAGTCCCTCGGTGATGAGACAGGGTTCTTGGTGGGCAAATGTTGCTAATTGAGATAGCAGTTGGTCAATGCCTTCTCCTGTTGATGCACTCAGTGCAATGGGGTGTGCATTGAGTATGCCAACAACTTTTGTTGATAACAAAGAGAGGTTTTGCGACTTATCACATTTTGAAACGACTCCAACAACGGGGATTTCGCACGCCTTAAGTTGGTTGATTAATGCTTCTTCAACCGAAGTGTCATCATTATTGAAAAGAACAACTGCAATATCGGTTTTATTGATTGCTTTAAGAGTTTGCGAGGTGCGTTTAGAACCTAAAACCGAATTGTCATCAAGCCCCGGAGTGTCAATCAATATCGAAGCCCCAACGCCCGGCAATTCAATCGCTTTTTGGACCAAATCGGTCGTCGTTCCGGCAATATCCGACACCATTGCCACCTCTTGCCCTGTCAACGCATTTATAAGCGACGACTTGCCACTATTGCATCGCCCAAAGAACGCGATATGAATGCGATGAGAGACCGAGATAGATTCCATTACGATATAGTCTGAAACTTTCTAATGTATATCAAGTTTGATAATGTCATTGTACAAAAATAACAAGAATATATTAAAAACCAAATAAAATTGTGTAACTTTGTACAAAGACATACGCGGTAAAGAGATACTGCATATTAAAAGCATTAAGCTTCGCTTTGGGTTCTTGAAAATCGCCAAATAGATAGACCACCATAAGTAGAGTTTATTGCTTGCGTGATATATAGTTGCGTGAGCATTTCTTTAGTATATGGTGGTCGGGTGTTTGGCGATACCTCAAGAACATATACAAAGTAGGTTCACGCAACTTGTGTTTTTTGTAATGGTATGCTTGTAATGGGTTTATGTTCTTGAAAATCGCCAATCATTCAAAAGATGTCCACCTATAACATAGAAGTACCTCATATCATTACTTGTTGATTATAATAATGAGATAGGGTGCGTCTCTTTAGAATTCATAAAATGAAGTTAGGCGAAGTCATTCGGAATGTATTGACCGAAAGGGATATTACGGTAAAACAATTTGCTGAAACGATTGGTGTGAAGCGTCCAAATGCTTACCGTATTTTTAATCAGAATAGCATTGACACAGCATTGCTGATGAAAATATCTATATGCTTGGAACATGATTTTTTTCGTGACTTGTCGAATGAATATTGTTGTATCAAAAAAGATACACGTATCAAGAACGATACGTAAAAAGATTATCTGCCTGTTTATTATTTTAGATATTTGTGAAAATGTTTAATTATTAACTTATTGTATGAAAAAGCTAAAGTTTTGATTTAATTGCAGCATGTATTTTAGTACAGACTGCCGGTAGCACTGTGGTTAGTGCTGCTGATTTTTGCGATGTGAGTTTCATGGCGAGAAAAATGTCAAATTATGCTCCGGGGAAGCTTGTTGTATCTAATCTTTATGGAAATGAGTTTATGTGTGATGTAGATTGTGACGTTCCGTTGAGATTATATGACATAATTTTAAGTGTGAATGGCTTAAATGTTGAAGAATTGAGCAATGAGGAACTTAAAGACATAATGAGAAATTCATCTCGTGTGTCTTTAAAGATTATTTCATCAACTGATGATAAAGAGCATACATTCACATACACCCCAATGAATCATAACTTAAAAGGAGTAAATGAATTACTTGAAATGAAGGGAGGTAGTTGGTTTTGGCCCTATGCGATAGAAATACAAGATAATTTAGGTATTGAGGTTTATGTAGATGAGGATATTGATTTTTCGCAATATAAAACAATTGATGTTTTGGTCGTTGGAGATAATCCGCTGAAAGAAAAAGAAATTGCGTTAATGGCACTTAATCGTCTTTTGAAAAACAATCCGTTTCCATTAAAACGAGACACAGAAAATCCCGATTTATTGCTGAAAGTGGCGTTTAATGAAGAAACTACGGTACAATCTACTTATGTGCCGCCTACAACAACATATATTGATAGAGGGTCGCATGCGACTGTTCAAAAGAGAAAAAATGGATTGTATATAAGCACTTTTAAGCGTCCGTATGAAAGGAAGACCACTAAAGGATATACTCATAGAGATATTTCAGCCGATCATTTTCTGGAGATATCTATATTAGATGCTAAGCGATTGATTGATTCAACTACGACAACACCACCAATAGTATGGCAGTTAACCTATAAACATATATTTCCATATAAGGCAGATTATGATCGGTATGTGAGCACTTATGCGTTGCGTTTTTTGGAGGCTTTCCCCGAGACGATTATGAGTCATAAACCATGGTATTTTTATTCAGGGATTTGTTGGGAGGAGAATACAAAAAAATCTATAATTGCTGACGTAATGGAAGGTTCGCCGGCAGAAAAATTAGGGCTGAAACCCGGAGATGAATTGATAAAAATTGATGGAAAGAAAGGTGCAAAATTTAAAAGGAAATGTTATTACAATGGAAGACACCAAAAAGAGCTTGATAAAGAGCACGATAAGGAAGAATTAAAATTTAAAAATCAACCTTACTATAAAATCGTGCTATCTGCAATAGAAAATGCAAAAATATACAGATTATATGAGTCACCATATAATGAGTTTTCTTTTGATGAAATTGAGTGGGAACCTGTATATTGGATGTATGGCAAAGAGGTTGAACTTGAGATAAAAAGGAATGGGAAGAAGATGAAGATAAAAGGAGCATTGTATGGAGAAACGCGTGGACCGTTATATGGAATATAGCAATTAATATTTTGCTTGATGGCAATCACTAATTTAATGGTCAATTATATTGAATATTCATTATAGTTGACCATTAAAATTGTAAATGGGATATTTTATAATTGGAAAAAGTTTCTCGGATTATATTGATATATTAAAACCTAAAATCACGTTTGCCGTTGGCAATGTCGTTGAGGTGGGAGATGGTGATGCGGCGTATTTTTTCGGAGTCGATGCGTAGCACTTCGCGGGCTATCGCTTCGTTGCCCAACTGCCGGCAGAGGGGTGAGGCGTAGTCTTCGAGATATTCGCGAAGTGTCATCAGTGCGTTTGGAGCGCAACAGTTGCCTATCATGCCACGACGGGCAAGCGACATAAAACGGTCGCCGGTGCGTCCTTCGCGATAGCATGCTGTGCAGAAACTTGGTACATATCCAAGACGCAATAACCATTCTACGATTTCGTCGAGAGTGCGATTATCGTCGATATCAAATTGAGCCGATTTGTCGGTTTCAATGCTCGCATTGGCATATCCACCTACACTTGTACGAGAGCCTCCGCTGAGTTGCGACACTCCCACATCAAGCACTAATTCACGACATTGTTGCGACTCGCGAGTAGATACAATCATACCGGTATATGGCACGGCTATACGCAACACTGCCACGATGCGACGAAATACTTCATCGGTAACGGCATCTGGAAAATCTTCGGGATTAATATCGTCGGCAGGACGTATGCGAGGCACACTCAATGTGTGTGGACCCACACCATATGTCGCTTCGAGATGCTCGGCATGCATCAACAGTCCCACAAAGTCGTAACGATAGTTATAGAGCCCAAATAATACGCCAATTCCCACATCATCAATGCCTCCTTGCATGGCTCGGTCCATCGCTTCTGTGTGATAAGCCCAATCGCTTTTAGGACCGGTGGGGTGTAACCGTTCATATTCCTCGCGGTTATATGTCTCTTGAAAAAGTATGTATGTGCCTATTCCGGCATCGCGAAGCAGACGGTAATTCTCTATCGTAGTGGCCGCTATATTCACGTTTACACGACGAATAGCACCATTGCGATGATGAATGGAATATATAGTGTCGATTGACTCAAGAATGTATTCTATAGGATTTATTGTGGGGTGTTCGCCCGCTTCGAGAGCGAGTCGTTTGTGTCCCATATCTTGCAATGCGATTACCTCTCGGCGTATCTCCTCTTGCGATAGTTTGCGGCGAGGAATGGTTCTGTTTTTAGCATGGTAAGGACAATAAACGCACCCATTCACGCAATAGTTCGACAAATATAGTGGAGCAAACATCACAATGCGATTGCCATATATGCGTTGCTTTATGTCGCGTGCAAGCGAATAGATGCGATTGATGATTTCGGGCTCATCACATTCGAGCAACAGCATCGCCTCACGATGACTCAACCCCTTACCGAGCGAAGCCTTGTCGAGAATCTCATTGGCAAGCGTAATATTATCACGATAAGCCGAGGCATACTCAAGAGTAGCCCTTATCTCTCCATCGTGAATAAATTCACTCGCCCTCACCGATGTTGCACTGTAATTTGCCATAATCAGCCACAAATTTACCGCTTTTTAGTGGTGTTGGCAATCCTTTTGAGTTTTTTTACTTCATAATCTTATCTATTGCGTTGATGATAATCGACAACGACATATCTAAACACAATCAAAGGGAGCTCCGAATGGGCTCCCTTTGATTATTTTACTTCACTAAATTAAAACTCCAACTTTTGTTGAGAATCCATACCCGAATCAATTCCTTCATTTTTCAATCCTTGTTTTGCCTTCTTGTATGTTTTGCCAAAGTTCACACGATATGTTACACCTATCATTACCATATTTGCTCCATCTGCTACATTAAATTCATTATTAGTTTGATGCACCGACGACAATTCTTTTGTTTTATACATTACACCTTTATTACTAAATGGATTAAACACCCCTGCAGTAAACCAAAAATCTTTCAATTTATATTGTACCATCACAACATTGCAGATTTCGGGAGTTTTCATTGTATTTCCCGACAATGAATATCTCGGCTTTATATCATATTGGCTTGTAAATCTCCAATTTTTAATTGCATAAGCAACTTGGGCTCTTGCATAAAAATTTTCAAATGGCTCAACATTTCCAAATCCTGAGAACATAAATCTATCCCAACCAACAATACCATATACCATGAGATTTTTAACCCCGGTATAACTTAAATGAAACTCAACATTAAATAAATCATCATATTTAGCATTTTGAGGTCGAATCATAAACATATCGCAATAAGGACTTGACTCATCAGAAATATATGTATATCTATTATAGATAGGGTCAAAATTTCTCGAATATGCCACCCACAAACTTGTATTCACTTTTGGCGTTGCATATCGCAAATACACTCGATTTCTCAGATAAGTTGAAGGTTTTAGGGTGGGATTTCCTAATTGATATGATACATCATCTACACGTTGAACAAACTCTCTTTGCGAGGACAATGTCGGCATTGATGGGTCAAGCATAAATAAGTAATTCAAACTCCAATTTGAATGAAATTTATAGTTTAATGTAGCTTTACTATTAAGCCTAAAAGCATCTTGCTCAAGAATTCTGTTATCAGTGTGATAATAACGTCCACCTATCCCCACACTATATGTTACCTTATTCACTCGTCCTGAAATAGATCCATGTATATATAAATTATCATTATCTTGTTTTGAGATTTGTGCCGTTCCCCCATTCTCAAAATATTGATTGTCGGCAAAGTTATGATAATAGTTTACCCCATATTTTGTCTCAAAATTATTATACGATTTTGTGTATAATGCTTCAGCACCGGCTCGCCACGAACGATTTTCGGTATTGCTATTTTGAGAGTAAAAACTGGAAGTTGAATTGTAATCTAATGTACTATTAGCATCAATATTACTCATATTTCCATAAGCATTAACCTCTATCTTCGATGTTTTATTTAGTTGATGTCGAAAATACAAGTCAATATTAGGTGAAAAACTTTTATCTCGTCCTATTAAAGATGAAGAGTATTCAACAATACTATCAGCCGAAGATTGACGTATAATATTATTCGTGTTTCGTTCTCCTTCGTCAACTTCACCACCTAAAGTCATGGCAAACATTGTTGCCGGATTATGCATATAAGTATATCCAATTGTTAACTTATTAGTCTTATTTTTCAGCAATGATGGAACAGGCAATTGCTCTCTAATAATAGGTGTTTCTCTACCAATAAACGACTCCGTCTCCTCACTATACACCTCATCAAAATCTCGCCAACGATTACCATAATCAATTGTCCATTCCGATTTGCTGTAATTATAAGTTCCTCCTATATTCAAATTCGTCAGCCAGCTGGCTGCCGCCATACCATTTGCCATTACACTGCCACCTTTTGCGACTGGTTTTGTAATAAAATTCACCACACCCATTACAGATGTGCCATATCTGATATCTGACACATTTGAATATTCTATACGCAAAATATTGTCATTATTTAGAGACTGAATGCGTGAATAATCCACCTGACGACCGTTTATTTGAAATACTGCAGCCCCATTCTCTATTGTGACTCTATTTAATGACGAATTTACTTGTAACCCGGGCAGTTTATATTGCATCTGTTCCAATAAATCTACCGTAGTACCCGATTGTTTAATTTCGTTTGCTGATGGGAATACAATATAGTTTACTCCTTTTTCCACTACGTTTTGTGCCTCTACAGTTATTTCGCCAAGGAGTTCAGGTGAATCTACCAATGTAATTGCTCCTAAATCCACATTTTGACCAATACTTTCAAATTGCACATTTGAGTTCATACAACCTACCATTGAAATCTCCACACTCATAGCTCCTTTATGGTCTGTCATCAACGTAAATTTACCATTTACGTCTGCCGAAGTATTCCCAATGACAATTGTTGAATCTTTATACAAAATCACATTTGCCCCTGACATTGGTTCTTTTTCCGAATCAATAACTTTTCCTGTAATTGTGTAAGCCGACAAAAATTGAGGCACTAACATCAACAAAATAAAAATAAAAATAAACATTAACATTTTCATAATTTTTGCTCCATTTATTATTAATTTGATGCAAAATTAGCCTCATACGCACCCAAATATCAAATTTTCAGTCCAATAAACGTCTAACACTACACATACCTACGCTACTGATTTTCAATATAATAAGAAGCCTGTTAGATTCTATACTTCTAACAGGCTTCTTAACCTTGCTATTTTTCAAATATTTACCGCTTGATATTGTTAGACTAAATCAACCTCATCATGACAAAAATGCCAATATTTCTTCTTTATTCTTAATATCTGATTGCGAAATTTTCTCTTTCAAACGAGACTTTCTCATATAAACATTCGCTTGACTTTTATTTAATAAAAGGCTAATAAGTTTACCCGAAAACCCGGCATAATGGTAACATAGTTGTAAATAATCAACTTCGTCAAGCGTTGGTAATCCCTCTCTTAGTTTTGCCATTACATTATTACAACATCTGTTAACTGTGTTTTCTAATTCCTGAATTGTATTTTTATCTTTGCTGAATTGATAAACCAACTGATTCATTTCATTATAAACCAATCGTTGCCCTTTCGCATCATCGGTGTGAGTAAATATTGAATCACTTATTACATTAAGAAATTTGTATTTATCCTTATATAGAGTATTGATTAGTTCTGTTGTTACAGAATTACTCTTTAGCATTTCACTTTGCAACTCTGCAATAATTCCAATATACTCATCCATTTTCCGCTGCTTATTTTTGTTCTTTCTACGCAAAATCAGTATTACTATAGAGGCAAAGGCTACAACAACCAAGATAATAATCACTCCTCGTTGTTTTTCTGTTTCTTGAATATATTTTATATTTTCATAGCTTCTTTTCAAATAGTTTCGTTGCGACTCCATCAAAGGTTTTTCCAACCTATATTTATTATTATCTTTCTGCAGTTCACCCTTTTGCAACAGCATGTCAATTGCTTTTTCATTCTTTCCTTTCAATATAGCAATTTTAGCTTGTGTGTCATACATTATAATCGAGTCAGACTTTGTTCTAATATATTTCGGTAACAAGTTCATATATTTGTCACAACTCTCCATATCACCGTTCCTTGCACATATTATAGAAAAACGACTATATATAGGAGCATACATATTTCTTGATAATTGCTCATTTTTTATATCCTCAAATAATTTTATTGCATCTTGAATTCTATCAGAATTATAATATGCACAAAACAATATGCACTTGAAACTAAGTATAAATTTTTCATCACCCAGAGCCTCTGCCTCTTCCAATCCTTTCTCAATTTCTGCAATAGTTTCTGTTGCTAATGATTCTTGATTTATATAGTTAACACACAACCCATAGAGTGCAAGCATTCTATCTCTACTTTTATTTGTCTTATCTAAATAAGAATAAGCCTTTTTGAAGTATTCCAATGATCTTGGAGTATCATAGTAAATCGCATGCATATAAGCCAATTGCACATACATTAATCCTTTCTCATACTCATTGTTCTCAAATTCTGATAAGGACATTTCTGTCTCATAGCATGCCAACATTGCCTTATCGTAAGATCTATTATTAATATTTATCTCACTTTTAAGAATTAACGATTGACACAATCGCCTTGCATCTCCATTATTTCTATAATAATTAACTGCTATATTTATTAATGAATCATTGATTTCCTGTATATTGTTCCATTTCAATGCTGTTGCGTAAAGCAACGCATAACGAGCTTTTTGTGACTTAGCATTAATCACATTCCCATCAACGGTTTTCAATATCGACATTGCAGAATCGGGCATTTCATCAATCAACGTCTCAACCCTATCCAATTTGTCATTCAAATCTACATCTACATTCTCACAAGTTGAAAACATAAATGCAATAGCTATACAAGCAAGTATTTTTATGTATTGCATATTTATGACTTAAATAGTTAAACACATACGAAATTTATATCAATCATCTCTTTTATCCCTATGCAAAGGGATTAATTTCAAAAAGAACAACAAAGTCAAAAAAAATAAATTGAAAAATAGAGAATGTGATTTAATTCTTTTTCCTGCATAAAGGAGGCTATGTCTGAATTTAGGCACAACCTCCATTTACATTATATATCGTTATCAAGCTTAATCTTTCGTTGTCATTATTGCTTCTTCCCAAAGATCTTCAAGGAGGGATTGATGATATTCTATATCAAATTCATTAGGGTCGTAGCCAAAGTCCATGCAATACCATTCAAGACGTTCTTTATCATCAGCCGACTTGCGTTTCTTTTGTAGGATTTCCAATAATTCAGCATATCCCCACACTCCACCACAGTCTTCGGGAGGGCATTGCCCGACACCTTTAACGACCTTAAAGCATGGTTGCTCTCCTGGTTCATAATCTCGTATTCCTTTCAACCATATTTCATGTTCCCAACTATCGCCAAAATCATACTCATATTTAACGCGATCTTTCTTTTCTTTAAAGATATGACTTATCGCATATTTATTTGTATCTAATGCCATCACGCGTTGAAAAGCCCCAAACAATTCTCCATCTTGCTTTATACACACCGTATTTTTAAAGTCGGCTGTTTTAGTTCTAAACTGATGCAGATGTATATTATCCCATCCCATTACATCATTTACCACAAAAGCAAACAGTTCCAAAGTGATATTTGATGGGGCTTTCACTTCTCGCCACACCGGCACAGGTGCATCTTTCAATTTTATTCGCATATGATACTCTTTTGGATTATCCCCAATAAAGCAATTTTCGGGAAACGCAAACGGGTCGTCTTCTTCATGACCATCTTCATCAAAGGCTACTTGACCACCCAAATTCATCATTTGAGCCAACCCTTTCATAGGATTATCATCATCAAATGCGATTTCTTCAATTGGTGGCATAGGTGCATCTGACCCATTTTTTTCATAATAATCATTAACTTTATCAAAATCAATACCCATCATAGCTGATAATCCTAACATATCTTCAAATGAAGAAATTCCAAAACTATCAAGCATTTCTCGCATTTCAGCAGGCAATTGCTTATAAAATGCAACAAAGTCTTTTCCCATAATTATACTTATCCTTTTATTTAACAATTTTATCCACTGCGTTGAGGATTGGAGTGGTGCTGATGCCGGTGCCTACGGCTTGTTGCATCCAGTGGTTAGGAGTTAAGCGACCAAGTTTGTAGATACGCATCAATTCATCGGCAAAGGCTTTCTTGTCGGTATATTTTGCGAGATGTTCTTCGAGTTGAAATTCCACGATGTGGCCCAATGGATAATAAGGAAGATACATTGGTGAATTTACCATGTGTGAATAGATTGCCAAAATTGGAGAGTCTTTTTCGCCTAATACCGGTTGATAATATTTATTCCACACATCTTTTGCGATTGCAATAGTGGCATCACGAAGTTCTGCTACCGTTGCATCGGGATTTGCATATAGCCATTGCCACACTTTCATATCAACCAACGACACCCCCATGATTTCGTAGAGTCCCCAGAAAATGTCGAGTGTGGTGTTATCGTCGATTTTTTGGTCATATCCGAGCAAACCAAGGTCGCGTTTTTGAAACACAAATTCCAACGCTTCAGTAAAACCGGTATTGGGCACACCTGCCATCATGAAGTTATCGATATGATAGAGGTCGATAGTTTGTTCCACATTGTGTCCAAACTCATGAACGGCAATATTGTAACCTTTGTAGTCCATACCCTCGGCACCGATGCGAGTACGAAGTAGAGAGCGTTCCCAACGACCAACTGCGCCCCAAGCGTGGCCCGATCCACGTGCACCTTCAACTTTGATTTTACTTGCAATGAAGTCGGCATCGTCTTGAACAAATCCTAAGTCAACGAGCATTCGAGCCATATCCTTTTCAAATGCTTCGGGAGTGGGATATTTCGCACGAGTTTGAGCCGTAAGATCATCTTCAGAAATTGTGCTACGGCTCTTAAATCCGTCATACCAAATATCATACGGACGAAGGTTGCGACCAAGACGTTTCTTTATCAATTTGCCCACTTTCTTAGCTTGTGGCGATGACACAAGGTTGACAAACAATGCTTCAATCTCTTCGGGTGCAATTTCCATTCCACCCTCAAAGTTGCGAGCGATACCTGTTGGACGTTGTGGCTCATATTCATCAACCTTTTTCATTGTTTTGTAGTGAGCCAATATGCGTTCATAGCGACGTGTATCCTCAGCATCGAGAGTAACCTCTGCCCCATCTTTCCATGTGCGATTGCTATATGGATTCCAGTCGTAAGAAGCATTGTTGATTACATCTTGGGGAATTGTTCCGTCAATAATGCGTAGCATCACTTGATATATCATTTCCTGCTTTTCGCGAGCGTTGGGAAGGTTGGCATAATTTGATTTAATCTCATCGCGGAGATTCCAATGCGAGAGCAACACCATATTTTCGGGGAACAAAGCAGTGCCTTTTTCGTTGCGAAGATGTCCCATCATGATATTATATGATGCGATATAGTTTTCGGCATCGGCATTGGCTTGTGCAGCCTCTTTGTTGAGCGATGCCGGGACACGCGATGTAAACATATCCCCCATGCGAGCATAAGCCCACTGCTCACGACTCCAATTGCCTCCAAGTTCGTTTTTTTCGGCAAGGGTGTAATTGGGGAAATTAAGAATGGTGATAAAAGCCACCTTGTTTTCGTAAAGGTCGTTCCACAAATGCGAATAAGGATTAAACGCACTCATGATATAGTCAATATTTGTAGGCTCCGGTCCTGCAAGAATGGTGGGAAGACTCAACTCGATTGCCACTTGATTTTGTGTACCGAGCAACACCTCGTATGCCTTGCTCAATTTGTCGAACAACTCGCGACGAGCCTCAGAAGTTGTTGCATAATTTTCTTTTACGAATTTCACAAAATCCTCGTTCGAGCCGTCGGATTCTTGCCAAAGATTGGCCACCTGTGAAACACCACGTTGCAACAACTTGCCATCAATCGACGCATCATTGAAAGTCATTTCGCCTACTATATTTACCACAGCAGCATCGTCAATAACCTTTGCACTAATATTATTCACACTCATCACAATCATAATCGCTAAAACTAATCGTTTAATCGTTTTTTTCATATCTTGAGCTTGTTATATATTCTTTTATGTCGTAAAGTTACTCAATTTACCTAATATTTCAAGTAACACAAAACATAAAATAAAACTACTTCCCATTCAACATCATATAAAGTGCAATATAATCAGAATGATGAAATCGACAAAAAGTGCAACATATTGCACTTTATAACATCTAAATAAGTGAAAATATTAATTTTCAACTGATTTAAAAGTTTGGCGAAGAAATATTCTTTTATATTGGTGTCCGATAAAAATCAATAAAGCATAAAAATAGTGTCTCAATCGCAGATTTAATGCGATTGAGAGTTCTTGTTATAAATTACAAGCCCCCTAAATATGATTAAATCATTGAAGTAGTGCGAAGCACATGAAAGCGAAGCGTCTAAAATGCGAGGTTGAGGGCTTTAGCCCGAAACCTCCGGTTATTACAATCCACACACATGCGTCTGACGCGAAACATCTATAGCATAAATCACGACATATACACCATTCCCGTCCTCCGGACGGCTTGGTGAGGAGGATGATTGTTCCCTTTCCGGGGGCATCGCTTCACTCACATCACTACCCAAGCAACCCGTCTCAATACCGCGTGAGCGGTAGAAAGGGGAATCTAATTATTTATAAAAAAATGAAAAAAATTAGATTGTCTCAATACCGCGTGAGCGGTAGAAAGGGGAATCTAAAACTTATAATTATGGAAAAACTTATTAAATTGTCTCAATACCGCGTGAGCGGTAGAAAGGGGAATCAATTTAATAATTATGGAAGGTATATTAGAATTGTCTCAATACCGCGTGAGCGGTAGAAAGGGGAATCATTATATTAATTAACATAAATTCAAAATCGTGAGAGTCTCAATACCGCGTGAGCGGTAGAAAGGGGAATCTTAATCTAAATAATAAAAAACAAAAGCGCATGAAAGTCTCAATACCGCGTGAGCGGTAGAAAGGGGAATCAGCGTGATCCCCAGACATTTAATCGATCCCATGAAGTCTCCCCAATAAAAATATCCCCCTTTAATATCGGTATGTATCAGTATGTTAATGTGCATTTGTGAATAATTGTCGCAAATGTAATGATTTTTTTATTGAAAAACAAGCATTTTTTATGTTTATAAAATCAATAAATGCTTATATTCAGCACTTTAACCTCTAAAAAAATGTCGCAAATGATTTTGCATTTTTTCCCAAAATGGGCATTTGCGAAAAAATGACATTTTTGCTCTTAAAATGCGTGCTGATTATCAGTGGGTTATAAGACGTGATTTTGTAAATTGTCGCAAGAGAATTAAGAAAAATGTTAAAAGTGGAGATTTGCGAAAATTTTCAGGAAATCAAAAAATGCCTAACAAAATCCAACTTGATACATATCAAACATTTACGCAAATCACAAATTGTCGCAAAACATTTTTTAACAATAAGGCGAAAAATGTTGTTCTATAAAGTTTTATTGTCGTATATATATGATTTAAGACAAACTCATAACTCGCTATGCTCATTAGGCAAAAATTAATTTATCAAAGTTCCCTTAAATAATCTTTACTATATTAGTTTTAGTTGTTATACTTGGAATATATTCCACTTTTGAATAGCAATTGAGACATATCGGGTAAAAAATAATTTTATCTTCGGTCGAATCTAATATTTTAGAAATCTTTGTTTTTATATGTAATAACTGATATTCGGTAAGCATGCATTCAAAAACGCTAAAATTAGCTCGTTTCCCATATTTTTCTATTATTTTCACAATGTGTCGTCGCCTTTTATTATCGGCTATATCATATGCTATAATCCATAATTTCTTTTTTGTTCTCATACGATTACCATTTTGCGATATAAGGTTTGAAATTAGAGTCATTATTTATATACGACGCTATATCTTTAATTTGGTGGGTTATAATATCTGAAAATCTTGTTTCCACACTCCTATATCGTTCATATCTTACCATGCGTTCCGATATCGATTGAATGAGATGATTTTTTGTATCATCATCAAGCATTCCTTTTTTATTAATACCAAGGGGTGTTTTCTTTTGGATTAAAGAGATTACAACGCGATCAACAGCTTGTGCTCTAAACAATTCTATAATGTCGTAAATAAATGTAGGTTTATTATTTTGTGGCACGTGTATTACACTTTCAGAAGGGTTTAATCGCTTTTGCAATGTAGTTCTCCACACTCGTGCATATAATATGGCATAACCATAGTTTAGCATACAATTAACCAAGTCAGTTGCTCCATGTCTAATGCGATTGGAAAAACCTACATTGTCATCTTTAATCAGTTCTTTTATATAATTCCAATATAGTTCGGCTCCTTGTGCTTCTAATGATATTATTGATGCACGATAATCGTCGGCATTGATTTTTTTCAAAACTTCTAATATTTTGCCAATTCCAAGTAAAGCGGCGTCATATTTTAACACTAAATCTTTTGATACAGATTTGTGGTATTTATGAAAATATTTTATTAAGTTAAGTTGATTGCGTAGTTTTCCTGAAATTATGTTTATTGCTAATTTTTTGCGTTTTTCAATTGACATCATTGATTGTTTCTTCCATAATAACGATTGGTGTATTGCATTTGACAAAACACTCGCTTCATGTTTTCCTGAAGGAGAAAAGAAGTCAATACCAATATTGTTTTGCATACAATATGCAATTGCATTACTTGAAATAGATACTCCTTCACTTGTTATTGTAATATGACGAAGATTCCCCGAATTAATGTTTTGCCGTTCGCCATTTGTTTTAATTGTAATGCCATTATTACTAACACCAATATATGTGCCATAAGAAGATATAATTAATTCGCTGTTCTCATTTTCTTTGCGTCGATATTCATGTTTGCGTTGTGAGATAAGTTTTTTATTTAATTTAGCATTTTGTGAGGTAGTTTGAGCCGATTTCAGTTCAATATAATGATTAAGTAATTGTTGAATTATCTTGCTTCGGTCGAGAATTGATTTTTTGCTAAAAAACGGCACTTCCTTTAGAGCCTCTTTTAATGTGGTTTTATTACTCATTAATTCCCATTTATGGGTAATTATATTAATTAAGTGAGAAAACAGAGTGTTGTCAAATTCCTCAAGAAAGACCTCAGGCAATAGTTTTGCATAATAGTTTTTGATCCCTTGTAGTTTCTCTATTCCCTCTTTTGAAAATGAGTTGTTGTCCCAATCTATAATACGTAATTTGTTATGTAAATCCTCTTGCTTTAATTGAGATAACGACAAGCCTTTATTGGTAATCATTATTCCCAAAAATTCAAATCCTTTTGAAGTTTCTATAATTTCGGGAGTGTTTAGTTTGAGTTTTAGACGTTGTTGCAAAAATGTTGTGGCATCTAATAATAATGCTTCGGCTTGTTCTTGTGATTCACAACCAATTATAAAGTCGTCGGCATATCTCACATATAATTCAGTGCGAGATAGAATGAATTGGTCAAAAGAATGAAGATATAAATTAGCAAATAATGGAGATAAAACGGCTCCTTGTGGCACGCCGGCAACTACATCGGTCCATTTCAAATTTTTATTGACCATCCCCATTTTTATGCACATTTGAACCAATCTAAACACCTCATCATCGGCAATGATGGGAAATGCTCGTTTAAATAGCAATTCATGATCAATGGTGTCAAAGTAGTTATCTATATCAAGACGCAATATAAACTTACATTTTTTATTTTGAGATATATTGCGAGTAAAACCAATTGCTTTAGAATGTCCCTTTCCCGGTCGATAGCCATAACTATTTTTCTTGAATAATTTCTCAAATCTTGGCTCAATAAGTAGTTTTATAGCTTGTTGCACAATTTTATCTTTTATCGAAAGTAACCCTAATGTGCGTTTTTCGTCTTGTTTCTTGGGGATTTTAATCTGTAAGTATGGCTCAGGATTCCAACTTTTGTTTTTCAACTCTGAGATTAACTTATTTATGTTTTTTCCTAAATGTTCATCAAACTCAGCAATACTTACACCATCAACACCTCCACTCGACCCTTTTTGTTTAACCAATGACCATGCCCGTAGCAAAAGTGTGTTACTGCAAAGTTGTTTGAATAAAGCTTTTGATTTCATGACAATAATAAGATTAAAGATTTATAACTAAAATATCCCCCAATATAGTGATTTTAATTCACAATATCGAGGGATATGTTTTTTATTATCACAAGTTAATGTGTTAAGTTTCCGGCTTTAGTAGTTTTAATATACCATTACTTTTGTTTATAGTTGCCAAAAGTTATAATCAATTCTGCTGTTGTTCTATTTCTTTCAAATGACCATAGCCTACATTGGTTTTAGCTCCAACGCCTACATCTTGAAGAATCAATTTGAATAATTCTCTAATATTATCTTGGTTTAATTTAAGTTCTCCAATTTTAATCTCCGATGGTATGCTAAAGAAAAACCTAAATTTTACACCGGGTAGCACTTTAAGGAACTTAATAGGCACAGGATCTTTGAACGCATCATGATGAGGAGTGATATAATCACTTCCTAATATTTTATTGTACTTATCACCTCCTACAATAATCGCGTCCATAAATATGGGATATTTTACGCCATTGTTGTCGCCTTCATTTTTTTCGGTATCTGTCTTAAATAATCGTTGAGTTAATAATTCAATTGTGTGAGGAGCATCATCAATTTTCTTTATTTGTTTCTTTATTTGTTCCTCTATTTTTTCATGAGTTATCTCATTTAATTTATCAATGATATAATTGATGCGATTATTGTCATGCTCATAAATTATTTTGCCATTGTCGTCCTTCTTTTTGTTTAATTTAGGGAACATGCTACGCAACAACCCTTTAATCGATGATCCGGGAATAATGGGAAGCCCCGAGGTGTGGTCAAACTGAAGTCCCAACTGGTAGTCACCATCTCCGGGCACACCATGGAGCATGCCACTACCAATAAGCAATCCCGGTGGGCATACTTCTAAGTCAAAAGTTTTTAAGTTAGTTACATTAAACCGATTGCTGAATATCTTATAAACCGAAGAATTAGAAGAATCATATCTTGAACCTTCAATTTTTTTATTCATTTGGAGAAAATGTTCTTTCAAATCATTGGCATTTTTACCCTCAATACCTCTAAAGTAATCGCGATAGAAAAGCCAACCGATATTTGCTTTTGATGATTCAGCCGTTTCGTTTGTTAGGGCGTTATTTTGTTGCTTGTTGTTATTCTTGTTATTGTAGTTATTCTTCTTATTATTTTGCCGGCTCCCATTATAATTATTCTTTGAATTAGAATTGCCATTTGCATTATATGGAGACTTATGATTATTGTCATTTGCCATAATCAATAGTTTTAAGCGTTATTTTTCTTATTGGGTTGATATATGCGTAACGCCAATTTTAATGCAACCAAAGCCGTGTCAACATGGGCTTGCATCTCTTTGCGTTGCGACTCGTTATCGGCATATAATTGTGAGAGTTTTTCACAATTATATTTGTAGCCATATAATTTGATTAACAAAAATCGCAAGGCATCAGCTAATTTATACCGTTCAGCACTCGTGTTTGCATTTTTATCTTCATAAATCAATAATGCCGGATATAATCCCATTTGCACCACAGCTACACCAAATGCCGATGTATATCCTTTGAATTCCTCGGGGAATGTACCTTCATCTGTACCTTCATTTGACACAATCTTGGCTTCTTTTAATGCATCGCAAGCACATTGTATTATTTTCGCATCTATTTTCATGGCTATTATTTATTAGACGGTTGAGGTGTTACATCTTTTATCTCGCAGAAACCATACCCTACCGAGGCATTAGCTCCGATTTGAACAAGGTTGTTTAAGGCTTTTGTGAATTCCTCAAAATGTTTGTTATCGGCAATTAAAGGGAAGTAAAGTACACTGCAACGTGGCAACACTTGTTCGTACCATAGGTTTTTACTTTCACCATTGTCGAGATGGTTGCGAGCGATAACTGGCAAATGGTTATCGTCGCATAAGGTGTTAAAATCTTTATCATTAACAATTACAATGTCGGCATCATCATCGCCAATGATTTGTTTTAATGATGCAAAAATTTGGCTGTTGTTGTAACTCGTTTTTGCTTCAATATCTTCGATATAAGCGTCATTAACGTCGTTGTTTCCCACGATAGGAGTTGTGATGGCAGGCATCTCAATAGAAGGAGCATTGAGCTTAAATAGCTCCAAAGTCTTGATATATTGGTTGATAACCGACGGGCAAGTTGCCATTAAATAAGGAGTTTTATTACTACGCACAGGAATAGCCAATAAATGTGCGTCAAAGAAACGATATTTGCCAGCTTTGGATTCAGAACCAAAGATATCATTAATAGGGTCCTCGTTATTGGAATTATTCTTGTCGTCGAGGCATATTTCATGTTTGCAATGCTCAAGCAAAGCACCTTTGAGACTTGATGAGTGGATAATGGGGCGGTTGGTTATTACGTCGCGTTGAATGAGATTGTCCACTACACCAATGTTTTCTTTTCCACTACCTACATGTAAATTTGTTATAGCTGTGATATGAAATAATTTATTTGTTGTCATAATTAAGTATATTTATAAAGTTAAATGAATTTTATATAAAAATATTTAGACCGATGGTTTGATATGAATCATTGCTTAATTCTGGTTTTATTGCAGCAATACCCTTTTTGTGATATATGACGCTTCCACGCGATTGAAGATGATACAATGCTTCGGTTTTTTTCGGTTTTCCCCATGAGTGACCTTCGTCAACCGTTCTTACTATATAACGATTTTCGATGCAGTTGCCCCATATAAAATCGATTTTGTCGCGAATAGCATCGGGAATAATAGCATCGCCAAGCAATAAAATGCGGTTTTTACTGGCTAACGGAGCAAAATATTTGCAAAAATCAAAATTTTCAAGGTTGTTTTCAGAGGTACATTCAATAATCTCCATTTTGAAGCGAGATTGATTGCCCCCTAACGTGGCGATTGTTGTTTCCTCTTCTAATTTATTATCAATATCAACAGTGAACGCAAAGTTATATCCCTCTTTAAGACTAATAAGAGTTTGCTTGAAGAACGCGTCTTCAGTCCTATTTTTTTGAATCCCTATTCGTTCGGTTTCGATAAAAATCTCACTTTCCTTAATTTTATTGGATATATTATCACTACACCAATAGCAATAATTATCATATTCTTTATAATCATATCCTTTAAGGACGGGCAATGGTTTATCTATGCCATTGTAGTAAGCCATTTTATTGTCTAATGTCACGTTTATCCCGGCATCAAGAGGCATGCGAGTGTAATACACTCCTTGATTTTCTATAAAGATAGGAGAAATGCGTTTAATGATACCGTAGGATGAACGAAAGTCTTTGGGGTCAAACCCTTTATCCCCAATTAATTCTTCCACTTTGGTTTTGGTTCCTTCTTTAGCTTTGCCTTTGACAAAGAGCAGTTCGTTTTGGTGCAAAATCTCGTAACGCATCAATCCAAGAAGTGCCGATTGTTGTGGAAGATAGTTGGATTTAACAAGGTAATTTTGCTTTTGGTTTTCCTCCTGGTTTTCGTTTTGGTTTTCGTTTTTGAGTTCGCCAAAAGTAACTTCTCCACCAAAGAAATAGGCATCAATGGGTGCGAGTCGCACCAAATATCGTGTTGAGTTATTTCCCATGTTCTGATTTGTTGATTAAAAGTTCGACATAACGCAATATCGCGTGGAGGTTAGCACAAGGTTCTTTGAGATTCCCAATAAGCAAGAACTCACGAATTGCTTCAATGAATTCTTTCTTACTTTTGTGAGAATCTTCATTAAAGTTATTGTTGAAATAATTTTCTAAAAGCTTCTCTTTTTGTGGATTTTTTAGTATAACCGATTCAATAATCTCTTTGTGCGACATAATCCAGTGAGTAATAGAATGTAAGAAGTTATTATCAATATCCTCTCCTGCTTTAGTGAGATTTGGTTTTGGTATAGATTTAGAAATGAGTGATAACATTTGGGCAAAAACACTTTGTCCTTTTTCTTCTGGTTTTTCTTCTTTTTTATCTATAACACCCGAGAACGTTTGTCCACTATGTTTGCACACTTCCCATGCAATGGTGTTGCGATTGTAATCGTTTTTGCACTTATATAATAGGTCATTGGCACGTTGACGAATTTCGTTCATTGGGTGCTTATAGTAGGCAATTGCTACACCATAAGAGAGTGATGGTTTATCCTTTAATCCATCCCAAACACATTTCCCATTTTCATCTTTTTCCTTTAATTTTTTTATTACCATTTCTTCAAACAAATCATCAATATATTTAATAAGGGAGAATATGTCGGTGATTTTTTCTTCAGAATCGTCTTTTTTCGATGAGTTGTTGGGGTTATGAGTTGAGGTCCCATCGGTAGAAACATCAGTAGCTTTGTTGCCTTTCGAAAGTTCGCTATCAGGGTTATGAGTTGGAGCAAAAAACAAGATATCATCACCCCCTTGGAATATCGTTTGACCACCATAACTGGCTACTGCTTCGCGTAGTTTGGAACTAAAGTCGGTAAAATATTTACTCTTTTCTTCAAGTTTAGCAATCGTCTTGCCAAAGTTATCGCCATCGGCTGCCACAAAGGCAATGTATTTTTGAAATGTTTTTAAATTGTTATCGTTGTTGCCATTTTCATATTTTTCAAGGTCTTCTGGTTCTATTTGAGCAGAGCATTCCAATATCGAACTAAACATACGATTTTTTGCCTGTCCTTTTTCATTATTGGTGTCCTCATTGGTGTCCTTAACTAATAATTTGGTTTTGGGTTCGGTTTTGGATTGGAAATATTCGGCGAGGTAGTTTCGGCTCTCTACCTGTTGATATGTGTCGAAACACTCCATCGCTGCAAATGAATTTTGAAAATCGCGAACAACATTAGAGACTTCGCCCGTTAAATATTTTTCAATTACATATACTTTGATAACTCGTTTTAGGTATTCCTTGATATCATTGATGTTGGCTTTCTTAATTTGTTCGTTGATATCTTTTGCTATATCGTCTAAAATGGTGTTAGTGGCTTTATTTGTTTCTTCAATAATCCGGTTGGCTTTATTATCAGCCTCCTCTCCCTCTCCTTCAATTTGTATTACATATTGGTCGGAGAATCGCCCAACAGGTGAAGGTTCAAACATGTCATTGGTTATTACCGGGGTGATAAAATTACCATCTTCTATTTTACAAGTCTCTTTCAGATGTAAAATGATATGTTTGACCAAAAACGAAAAAATATAACTCGAAGCCCATATCGAGTGAGAACTCTTAACATACGTTGCTATGCGGTCAATCGGACCTATTGTTATTCCTATATATTTTGTCATGGGTGTTGCAATTTGATTAAATTAAGTTTTAATTTTTTTAGGACTAAAAATATAATTGAAATATTCAATCAAGTCAAAATCTTGATATATTTTAGCTTTCAAGCAACCGTTGATTGGTTCTTTATTTTTATTGACTATCTTATTTGCTTCAATTCTAAATTTGACTTCTTTTAATTTATTGAGATTCACACTATAATCTTTATCAAAAATTATGTAAATTGTATATGAACCATTACTATTTCTCACTGGACGATATAAAAATGGCGTCTTGAATCGAGTTACCTTTTTATTCTTATCAGTTTGAGAATCTGTAATATTGACTTCAGCATTGTAATATAACCAGCTTTGGGTCCCGGATAGACCTAATGCATCACGAAATAAAGGGATATAGCCGTCATTATCTTTGGTGAATTTATATGGTTGTGAACTTCCGTATGTATTATAATCCTCTATCATTGACTTTCTGGGACAATTTTTATCAGATTGTTTTACTTGCTTTTTGCCATCTTTATACTCATATTCAATCTTACGTTGGTCACATTTTTTTTCGTATTGTTTTTTGAAATAAGAATTGTCATCTAATAACCCAAAATAATGTCTAATCTGAGGTTTTTCCCAATGGATTTTATAAGTTGAATTAACATAGTGATACATTAATGATTTGAAATAAAATTTTGGAAGATTAATGCCACTGCGAATTTTTTTATGAAAACTATCAATTCCCCTGAATAACTCTAAAAATTGTTCATTGTTAGATTTTATATTAACTTCAAATTTATACTGAGCAAGGCTATTAATTACGTTATGACATTCTTTCATGTGCGAGGGTTTATTGTCATTTCGTTTTATTCCCTTAGGATAGAAACACCCAAAGCCTTTGCTTTGACGAGTACCAAAACTGTGACAAGCAAAGAACTTGCAAATGTGGTTTTTAATCTTTTCAACTAAAACACTATGCAATGAGAATATTGTCATTCTAATGCCATCGGGATAATAAATGAGTTTTTTCTTTTCGCCATTACCCATATTGCCAAAGAATAGTGGGAATCTATCAAGTTCTTTAATATCAGAGTCTGGCTCCCCAATAGCTTCAAAGGTCATTTTGTAATCAAGATGTATTGATTTTTCATCACCCTGATTCTTGAGTTTCCACTCGTCTTCAACATCAGAGCCCAATTTATCCATCAAAAATTTGTCAAGTTTGGGTTTTACTTCTGAAGCACGAAGACAACACCCTTTTTCATCGGGTCGAAAATGCCACATAGGGGTATCTTGCCTAAGGTCAATAACTAATTTTGTCATAATAGGATGTGTTGGTATTTTTAGATGTTAGTATATTTATTCTTCAAATTGATAACGAATGCTATATGCTCCCAAACCATAGTTTATGTCATTGCCAATCGCCAATGATTGCATAAAATATAGAATGGGTATGTAGTAATAAGGGGTATTGTCAAACAGTAACTGTCCGGTGTAACCCCAAAGTTGATAGGTCGCTCCATTTTTGCGTGGAGTGCTATAACAGCGTTGCCATGAGATTGAGGCATTGAGCAATATTGCCTGAGTGATGTTTGACAGATAGTCTTCGATAGCTTTGTCCATCTCGGTTTCACTGCGATAAATGTTGCTGTCGCAATATAGCATTGACAATGTTGCCATGCGATAGCATGCCGAACGCATTATTTGATAGAGCGATGGGAAATTATTTAATCGACTCTGATAGCCCCTGGTCTCAATTTTACCCGGACTGGAAATGAGACTTGTGGGTGTGCGGAATTTAATTTGAAGTTGTGTGCGTTTGTCGTCACGTTGATTTTCAAAAACTTCGTCAATCTCCTCTAACCTGATTGGGGAGCTTAGATGTCCAAATGTTTTTCCATGACTATAAATATAGCTCTCACTACTTTCCTCACAAATATCTATTAATGACAAAGGAGTGATGGGGTGTCCAAAACCTTGTGAAAACATTAGGTCGATGGCTTGTGAAAACAAATCGACATAACGACAAAAATCGCCAATGATAATAAGATTGATGGAATAAATGCGATTTTCTTCAAGCGTGAAACCATCAATGCAGGGATTGATGTCGTCAAACCTAAAAAGAAATGATTTAGGGAAACCTCCACTAAGACGATTATATAAGAACTGATTTTCAGAAAGAGGCAACCGATTGAGTAATAATCTTAGTGATGTGCCATCATTATCAAGAATGTTGTCGGCAGCTTTGAGAAATCGATTGCGCAACACTGCCCCAAACCAACAACTCATTTTGATGGGCTTGGGTGCAGTGAAACGTATTCTTAAAGTATGATAATATAGGTTAATCTGTCGGTGCATGACTGCCATCATTTAACTGACTTCTTAAACTCTTCGTATTCTTTGATTGCTTCTTCAAAAGATTTTTCAGGGTATTTTTCATCAGCAAGCACTTTTAATTTATACCATTCAAAAAAGCCTTTATTATATTTAGCATCATTAAGTTCTTGTTTTAGCTTTTCCTTGTCTTCTTTTAATTGTTTTTTCTCAGTCTCTAAATCAGAGATTTCTTTGTTTAAGCGTTCCTTCTTGTTTTCTAAATTAGAGATATTATTTTCAATAATCTTTGAGACATGTTCGTTATTTTCTCTTTCTTTTTCTTTTTGTTCTTCTATTTGACTGCAATGTTTTATATATGAAGAAATCCAGTCAAAGAGAATTAAAACTATCATCGTGCCTAAAAAGATTTTAGTTAAGCAATTGTCAGGGTTTACTTCTATCGCAGAAACCACTACTGCAGCAATGAGCAATGCAATTACCAAAATTAAATTTCTAATGTTCATAATTCCTAAATTTTAGATAGTTATTAAATTATAATCTGATTTTTCTATTCCAAATAATTCCTAAGGTTGCTAATATTCCAACTATTATCCAGATTACTTGATAATGAGTGCCGTTATCCATGCAAAAATCACTCAATTTATTCATTCCGAAGAAACCTGTGATGATTGTTGCCGGCAAGAAGAAAGTGGCAAGATAGTTGAGGTCTGTTGCTTTTTGGCTTCTATTGCGATCTTCATTAAGTGATACATATTCATGCAATTCTTGAAACTCATGGTCAAGATCCTTTATGCGATCTTCCATTTTGAGAGAATCGTGGAGCATTGCATATATTTCAATCCCTTGATCTTGAGCCGTAACATCGCGATGATATATTTGATTGATAAAACGTATATATTCTTTATAGAGAGAATTTATGCGGTTAAAGATTGATGAAACTTCTTTTTTTGAAAGACTGCTTACACTCGTGATTTCATCGGAAAAACGTAACATCGTTGCACGTTGCACAATTGTTAATTCAATCATGCGTGCATATATTGTGTTGAATGTAGTTAATAAATGAGAGGGAACTGAATCGCTTGTCAAAAACACCATTGAATATCGGCTAATTCCATATAATGATCCCCATTTTTGCCAACGCAGGTAAGTCGCTTTTTTAAGAAGTTCTTTTTTCATTTCATCATTCTGGCAAGTTTCACTACTGCCATCTACAAACACAAATTTATACCAAAATGAAGAAAAAACAGAATCGTCGATATAAGCATGCTCTTTGGATTCAAATTTATTAGTCAACGAATTGTTTTTATACCAAGATAACACAAACATGCGGTCATCAATGATTGGCTCGATTGAAATGTTTGAGGCAAGATCATCAATTAGCTCCTGAACTAATGAAGCAACATGCCAACTATAAGATTGGGTATAACCATTGAAATCTTCATGATATTTATGCCCATTGCTTGAATACAAGCCTTCGATATTAAGATATTCGGCCGTTTCTATTCTATCCTCAATGTCGGCATAAAATGGTGGCATCAAACGACGACCATATTGGTTTATCGCAAGTATATCTTCAGGAGAACTTTGTGATTCATCTTCATTCAATAAATAAAATGACAACAACCCCACTCCGGTATCATAGACGTTAAGATTCATCGCGTCAACACGTAGCTTATAGGGGAGTGCACGATTGCGGATTTTAATATTATAGTAAACATTTGGGTTTTGAAGCTTAAGCTCTTTTCTTTCAAAATGACGAATGAGTTGTCGATCATTATTTGCTTCATCATATAATATTGGGTGTACAAATTTGTAAAAATAGTTTTTTTCATTGTACATGATTGTAGCATCATCTTCGGTCATTGCCTTTTGTACTCTCTCCCAACATGAGGGTGAGCAGTATTCGATATTATCCAAATCAGTAAGGTCGGTAAATATTTCAGATTTGGAGTTGTCTAATTTCCATTTGAATGGAAAAAAGAACACATGAGAACTATACGTTTTCATATAATAGTTTTATTTGTGATATGATGTTAATAATTTCATTTGGCGAAAACGCTTTTTTTGCGATTCCTAAATATGAGTCGTTCCCTCCATAGTATATTTTATGCGATTTTATATGCTCCTCAAAAAGTTGTTTAAGCTTCGGGACCAAATTACCATAATATGTTAATTCTTGGTCGGTGTAAATTAATAATGCTTTATAAGGAAATAGCCTGTCGCAAATTGGCGAGAATTTAGGAGTGAGGGCTTTTACTATTATTAAATCGTTGCATTGTTCAAGATTGTTGATAGATTTTATTGCAAGTTGTTCATCTTCATTTGTTACACCTTGAGCTTGTCGATCGGCAAGACGAATTGCATTTATTTCTTCAGTTAAAGCTCCAAATGATATCATCGCAGGAATGTAACCAACATCATTGACTGCTACCAATTGTTGGTATCTATTTAATTTAATGTTTAAGATTTCGGCCACCTGTATTAATGAAGATGAACGATTACTAAAATCATTATGATGATCGATCCTGATATAATTGGACGGAGGAGTAATATCTTCAATTAGTTCAATTCCGTAGATTTTAATATCTAACTCCGACAATTTACTAATTTCATTTGCATATTGACTTAATTGAGCATTATGCCAACTTAAAGATGCATCACTATAAGAACAGTTCTGACTAATTAATAACTGCTCAATTTCTTGCATTTCAAGGTCTTTTCCTCCAAGTAGAAAATGTTTTTTAGATATAATCTCCATGGTGGGAAATTTATTAGGGTTATAGGTTATGGAGGGTGTATATTAGCACTGCTCCTAAATATATTTACGAGTAACAAAATTAAATATTTTTTTAGACAAACAAGACAGGTCGTGACAAAAAGTATGATTTAAGGTTGAAATTTTGGCATTTTGAAAAATTTCCTCTCTTTCCTCTACTTATGGTGGTGGCGAGGAGGATAAGCCCATGCAATCGCTGAAGAGAGAGCAAATACAACCACCCACACCGGCTGTTAAATAGGGATTTTGACTATTTTATACCTTACGTTGCGAATATTATTTGCATAAATTTGTCAAATTCTAAAATTATACGCAGAAATCCATTATCTTTGTCTCAAATTGATTTTCCATTATGCTGATAATAGAAATAGATTCGCTTGATTATCCGGGGGTGGAGGTGTTTGCGACGCTTACGGAGGCTCAGTTGCGGAATCGTCTTGACCCGACGAGGGGGATATTTATTGCTGAGAGTCCGAAGGTGATAAATGTGGCTCTTAATGCTGGATATGAGCCAGTATCGTTGCTTTGTGAACGAAAACATATCATTGGTGATGCTGCCGACATTATTGCTCGTTGTGGCGATATACCTGTTTATACCGGCGACCGTGAGTTGCTCGCCTCGCTCACCGGCTACACGCTCACTCGTGGGGTGTTGTGTGCGATGCGTCGTAAGGCTGACCGAGGCATTGAAGAGGTGTGCCGTGGTGCTCGTCGAGTAGTGGTGATTGATGGTGTGGTTGATACGACTAATATCGGTGCTATATTTCGCAGTGCCGCCGCGTTGGGCATAGATGCTGTGTTGCTCACGCCCTCGTCGTGCGACCCTCTTAATCGTCGTGCCGTAAGGGTGTCGATGGGTTCGGTTTTTCTCGTTCCATGGACATGGATGCACACTCCAATTCGTTCGCTCAATGCACTTGGATTTAAGACCGTTGCAATGGCTTTAACCGACGATTCGGTGTCGATTGATGATGCTCAACTCGTTGCCGAACCTCGCCTTGCAATCGTGATGGGAACCGAAGGGGACGGACTTGCCCACTCCACCATAGCCCAAGCCGACTATGTGGCACGAATACATATGAGCCACAATGTTGACTCGCTCAACGTTGCCGCAGCATCGGCCGTAGCCTTTTGGCAGCTCAGGGCTCGATAAAAACTCTTTCCATTGCCGTTATCGGCAAAATAACACATATTTTCTCAATATTTTACTCTATTTATTGCCAATATCGGCAAGGAATACTATTTTTGTACCATATTTTTCACTTTTTTTCTGCCGATAGCCATATGGATTATATCTCAGTAAAACAATTTGCACAAAAGCATAGCATTTCAGAACGAACTATCCGAAATTATTGTGCCACAGGAAAAATCAACGGAGCTTTCCTTGTTGGCAAAACATGGAATATTCCTGCAAATGCATCGCTTCCATCATCTCCTGGCAAACGCAAAAACACGTTACTCGCGTTATTGTGCGAACAGATGGATATGAAATTAAAAGGTGGCATATATCATCGCATACAAATCGACCTCACATACAATTCTAACCATATTGAAGGGAGTCGTTTATCACACGACCAAACTCGCTATATTTTCGAAACAAATACTATAGGACAATGTGACGAAGTCATAAATGTAGATGATATAATCGAAACGACAAATCATTTTAGATGTATTGATTTAATCATAGCCAATGTAAACAAAAAAATATCGGAACGATTTATTAAAGAGTTGCATCGAGTGTTAAAATCGAATACGTTGCAAGGCTCGAAAGAGTGGTTTGCCGTCGGAGATTATAAGCAATTGCCAAATGAAGTAGGTGGTGAGGATACAACTGCTCCCGAAGATGTAAAAAATGAGATATCAAATTTATTGAATAACTACAATTCAATAAAGACAAAAACTCTTGACGATATTCTCGACTTTCATTATCAATTTGAAAAAATACATCCATTTCAAGATGGGAATGGAAGAATAGGCCGTTTGTTGATGTTTAAGGAATGTTTAGCAAATGGGATAGTGCCGTTTATAATATCTGATGAATTAAAATATTTCTATTATCGTGGCTTACAAAATTGGCCCACTATAAAAGAATATCTTCGTGATACTTGTCTATCAGCTCAAGATGATTTCAAAATCATCTTAGACAAATTTGAGATCAAATACTAACCTAATCAACCAAAACTATACCAACTAATACAACAAGCGGCAACTCGTAATGAGTTGTCGCTTGCCATATCATAGCCTCGCCGTGTTACTCGGCAGGAGCCCATTTGCAACGTACAGGCGACACGATCGATCCCTCTTCTTTAAGCTGCTTCATTGCTTTGTCAACCTCTTTACGATCAAGACCACTGAGTTCTGCAATTTTGCCGGCATTTAATGGTTCGCCAGCTTCTTTCATCACTTGCAATACTTTTTCTTTGACTTCCATAACTCTAATTTTAGATTATTTATATTTATTTTCTTTGCTCTATATAATAACGTTTTACACTCGAAAAGTATTTATCTCCGTCTGCAGTTCTTCTAAAAATCGTGCTGCATGGGCACCGTCCATTTGGGTATGATGAAATTGGAACGATATGGGTAGAGTGGTTTTGAACCAATGCTTGCGATATTTGCCCCACACCACCATTGGGTTGCTAAATTTCTCGGTATATTGATTCACAATACAATCGAGTTCGGTTTGAATCATGGCTGAAGTCCCAACAACCATATAATCCTCTAAAAACGAACTTTTACACTCCTTTTGCACTTGGGTAGTGAGGAAAGTATAATGGTCATAAAACTGACTAAAATCCTCTGAGGATGGGATATCGCACGAATTTATTCCACCATTGCTATTAGTTACTATCACATTCACGGCAATACGATCATATTTGAAAAGTTTTCCCTGTTGAGGAAGTAAGAAAAACTCTTCAACTTTACATGCTGCCTTGCCAATGCACCAACAAAGCAACGCATTAAATTTTATGCCACGTCGTCGGCTCGATTTCAATAGATTGCTCACGTTTAACGTTTTTGTGAGTGTAACCATAGGCATGGGCGACGACATCCAAAGATCAAACGCTTCAGCCCTCGAAGTTTCATGGGGATCTACCTCTCTCATCACAATCTCATTTTTATTCTATCAACATTACAATAACAAAGATACAACAAAATTTACATTTCTCCACAGCCACTTTGATGACAAGGGTGGAACCGAGAGGGATTTTAATTTCAAAAAGAGAAATCAATAATATAAGCTTTCATAAATACGAATTTGACAGCTATATTTTTCCGACCATTCATCTATATGTTTTTGGAATTTATAAACACATCGATATCCTTGTAGTTTACTACAAAACTCATCAATTCTTTTTCCTCTTGAATCTTCTTGATAATATGGACTTACACATATAATTATGTTGTTATGTTTTTTATCTTCATTTAACAATGATAATATCCGATTTCCTTGAAAGCTATCCAAATCTATAATATTTGACATAATATGAATCACAGTATCCGACTTTGGCATCAAATCATCTTCACTTATCTGTTTATCATTCTTTTGTATCCCAATAATATCACTATCTCTATAAACACCCGAAAGATATTCTACGCTTTGCATTAGGCAAATGCGAGATGGGTCAATTAAAATTATATCCTTAACGAAATTATATTCTATCCATTTTGATCTCAAAAAATCTGCAAATACAACCTCTGCAATACCTTGTCCACAACCATAGTCAACGATTGTGATTTGACTTTCGCACCACACTTTTGAAGGGATATTTTTATAACATCGCATTAGTTTCGCTTGATGTATTTCTCCATAACTTGCTAAATACATTTTCAATTGTTCTTTAGTTGTCAAACAGTGTGCCCCATGTTCTAATTCGTCTTTTAATTTTTGTTGTTCCTCTTTTGACAACTTTTTTACATCTGCTTTTGCTTTTTCAATTATTCGGTCAAACAGCAAGATTGATGTCTGTAATTTTGGTGTGTAATTCAACATTTTATTAAACTATTTTATCTATTAATGGATTATTTATGTGTCGTTGGTAATTTGCTTTCACGATATTTTCTGAATCATTAGCATAACAATATTTACAAAGGTGTGGGCATGTATTATATTGCCCTATATCTTTTGAGATTATGCAACCACACGATTTGCGTTGTCCCGAATCTCGTTTTATATTAAATAAATAATTTTGCAGTTCTGCATCATTTGGGGAAAGACGAGATATTAACAATGGGTCAATGCATTGATTATGCTCAATTCCATATTCTTCAAGTGCGATTTTCTCAGAGCATGTAGCCAAACTATATCCCCATCTTAATGCGTTTAGACCACTCAACCGTTCGGCAAACTCCATCATTAACTGCATATCCCATTCTCGATATTTTATATTATACGCATCTAAATTTCTAACGACTTTTTTATACAATGCAATATCGGCATAACTAAACACCATTTTCTCTGCATACCCTTGTAATGCATCTCCAATATTAGCAACTTTATGTAACAATTCATCAATACCTATACTATCTGTTAATATCATTGGGTCAAAACGCCAAACTACACTTCCCTCGCCAAGTTCTTCCACCAAACGTTTATATGTTTCTATTCGCTGTTTAACAATTGGCAAAGATGGTTCCAATCCCTCATCCTCATAATCATTTAATGTATATTGAATATAACACCCTATTCCTCGCTCTTTTAGTTTGCATAAATAAGGCAATAAGGGTGCCGGATTTTTAGTCCAAAAAACTACAAACCGAGTGTTGCGAAATGAGACAAAACTATATTTCCAATTAAACGGATTTCGCCATTTCAAATATCCAATATCTAACCGACGAAAAAACCAATCAGCAAAAAACGCAGGAATATCTGTAGCTCGGCTTGCCGAGATTATCACGGGAGCTTGAGCTTCCACAATATCGCCTTCATCAGATATTATTTGAATCAATCTATGTTTCATTTCTTTTTTTACAAAAATAATATCATCAAAGGGCAACATCTCTTCATTAGTGTGCTAAAAAACACTAATTTTTGTCAAGAAAACAACTAATTTCATTTCTCCACAGCCACTTCGATGGCGAGGGTGGAGCCGAGGGGGATTTTTTGCCATTGAGGCTGAGATGTGGAGCGTAAATATGTATGTCCGGTCATGACGTTTGTAGGCATAATAAAATTTTGACCGGGGAAATTTTCAAGAAATTCTATTGCCACCACATATTCACCTTTGTCAATAGCCCATGGTGTAGGAAATGTGAACGTAAATCGCTCATCAACAATTGCCTCCTTAGTATATAAAAACTCTGTTGACGACACAAAATTATTGGCGTATTCATTACCTTGCTTTTTGTATAGGTTCAATCTGAATGGCATACTGATGAGCATGCTATCATTCTCCTCTATCGCAAAACTCACTCGTTTTATCCACGCTCGTTTTTTAGTCCTAAACGATAGGGCTACCTCTTTACCCGCAGCACTATCACCCTCAACTTTTATAACCATTGGTCCTCGATTTGAGCGTCGTCCAAAATGTTTCGTTTCTGTTTCAATAGGCAACACAACTACTTCGGGCAATACCTCCATGCGAGGAACTATATCCACATTTTGAGGCATAGCAGGTGTAGTAGCCACCAGCACGACGGCTACCACAAGCGAAAACTGTTTCATATTTATTCTATGCTTTTATTCCTCGTCGGCACGATATTCGATAATATCGGCAGGCTGGCAATCGAGAGCCTTACAAATAGCATCGAGGGTTGAGAATCGTATTGCCTTTGCCTTGCCGGTTTTTAGGATTGAGAGGTTGGCAATGGTTATCCCCACTCGCTCCGAGAGCTCATTGAGCGACATTTTGCGACGTGCCATCATCACATCAAGATTTATTATTATAGCCATGATTTGCGTCCTCCTCCGTTAAATTGTCAAGTTATTTTCCTCTGCCACATCGGTGGCAATGCGATAAAGAAACGAAAACACAAACGCAATAACTGCAACTCCCACCATAGTTTCATCAATCACAATTTTGGTCAATCGTTGCGAATAAATCATTTCGGGAAGATTGGCTGCACAAAAATCATAAAATACCCACACAATGCCCCACCACAATATCAACTTCCAACAACCACGCTTAAACATCACTCCTCGCTTTAAGCTTCGCAATTGTTTCACAAAAAATATAGTTTGAATAGTTATCAAAACAAGAGCCAACACCGAATATCCTATTACAATAGCCCACCTCAACGGCTCAAACTCATTCCAATTTACGACATCATCTCCCATAAATGTGAACACTGAGCGACCAACGGTCCAATAAATCCAAAACAACGATACAACCATTGCAAAGATAGCCAACGGCAAAATTTGACGATAATACTTTTTTGATTCCATAATAAAATTTTGTAATTAGATTATACATTGGGGGAATTCCGCACACTCCTCTTTATCAGATTTACAGTCTGCCCCATTTACCATCTCATTCAACAAACACCATTGCCAAGCCCACGCGTGATATTCAGCCATTGCAACACTATTTATAGAAATTCGATATGCAAATATCTAAACAATTTATCGAAAAACAATAAATCTTCATGGATTTTTAAGATTTTTTATCGTTTTTCGATAAAAACATTGACCATTCTATTTTTATTGATTGTATTTACGATAAGGTTTATTTTCTTTCAATAGATTATTATAAAATTCATATTCCTCAACGCTCAATGAAGGATAATCATCAATTAAAAATTTTTTCCCTTCAATTATGTCGGTCAATTTATTATAATAATTTGTTGCAAGCTCATCATAGTAGCTTACTACGATTGCCCGTATTGATGCATCGGAAGTCATCTCTAATGAGTGTGATTTTATTCCCATTGCTTTATTATTTTATTTTAGAAGAATTTGATATGCAAAATCGCGATATGGTACTTTATAGCTTGTGTTGTTTTATCATATTGTCTCTTAAAAGCCTCTTTCATCTCTGCAACAATAGAGTCTCGAGTCGTAATAAATCGTTGTTTCGCCATTTCTTCGGTTTGTTGCAACTGCGTCACCGAATCAAGTCGCTGCTGAGTGAGCAAAGCGTTTGACTTTGCCTCATTTGCTTCAACATGTGCAAGCCTTGCATCTTCACGAGCTATTGCAAGTGAATCAATCAACACCTGTTGCTCTGTGGAATATACACCAATCATGTATATTGCCATCGTTATAATTACAACTGCAACAACACCTATCGTCATATATCTCCATAGTAACCTGGCTCTATTCCAACTGCGATGTAGCTGCTCAACATTATCCCATCGTTTATCCCTATCCTCTTGTAAACATTTTTGCCAATAAGAGCGATATTTTTTAGGGAAAAGCTGTTTCATAATCTTTCCCAACGAGTAAATGTCGCTACGTGCATCAATATCATCACATTGCGTCAACAACTCAGGAGAGGCATAATTACGAGTACACCCCAACCTCTTTGTTAAAAAATAGGCATCTGTATCACTCAACCCAAAGTCAAGTAGTTTCACATCATTATTAATATGTGTGATTAGAATATTCTCGGGTTTGAGATCATTGTGAATAATACCATTTTTATGAATATATGCCACAACTGTTAATAGTTGAGCAAATACACGTTGACGCTCTTCGAGTGTAGGATTTTCGGCAATAAACTCATTAAGATTTCGTCCATCGATATATTCCATTACTATCCCCGGACCCACTGGCGAATGTGCCTCTAACGCAAACACATGAGGCAAATGATAATGGCTCAACTTTATTGACAAATCATACTCTCGTTGAAGCATTGCAAGCTGCATTGCCAAATTGTCTTTCGTTGTCTTTATTGCGAAGTACTTTCCCCCTTTACTCACTCTATACAAAGCCGACATCGCTCCCTCTCGAAGCAACACAACATCTGTATATGAGCCACTTACATCACATTTAATATTTATAGGGCGAAAAGTTTCACTCATTTTCCTATCGATACTCTTTACTTTTTGAGGTTTTGCAATCCCAAAAATAGTAATTATTTTTGTATTCATTATGAATTTCAACACAAATCTACCTGAAATAGCAACACTACGCAGTCGTGTCAAAGAGAAAGCTAAATTAGCACTCGACACCCATTTCCACTTCGTACAGCTTGTTGCCGAATTGGAAAAAGAGTTACATGAACACATGTCCGAAACCACCCTCGAAAGGGTATGGGGTTACTCTACTCGTGGCTATGACACTATCTCCCAACGCACACTTGATGTACTTGCTCGATATGTCGGATGCAAAAATTGGGACGGCTTCTGCCAACTGCTTCGCGATGAAGCCGGTCGCGAAAGCGATTTGTTTATCTCCAATGCCATTTTATCTCAGTCGCTCAACGTAGGGTGCCGATTGAGAATTGGATGGCAACCCGATCGTTTGTGCGAAATTCGCTATCTTGGCAACAATCGATTTGAAGTTTTAGATACTCTAAATTCATCTATTGAGCCTGGCGATAAATTCTCATGCCTATTGTTTGAGAAAGGGAGAGAATTATATCTCGACCTATTTCAACGAGCCAACGAAACCGGCAATCCCAACCCCGATGCACGATATGTGGTGGGACAACGCAACGGCCTCACAACCCTCGAAATCATCAACGAAGAGTAATAACTTATCACTAAAAATTCGTCCTCCCAAAAACACCTCATCACTTCGCGACATAATTCTCGCTAGAGAATCTTGGAAAGTGAAATAACAGGTAAAAATCCCCACATACACCACGACAGCATTACCACCGGCAATGCTGTCGTTTTTTTAATCCCACAAAACAATAAGTGAAAACCACCTCACTAGAAAAACAATTTGTGCATTTTATTATTTAAATAGTTTTACCGAATTACATATCTTCTATAGATAATCCTCTATAAATAACCTCGTACCCCTTAAATATGCCAACGGCTTTAAAGAACAATTCAGATTTGGACTTCAAAACGTTTTCATCAAAGTTTTTCTCTTGTCGCTTAACCTCGATAAATTCTATCTTGTTTTCCAATTCATCTTCGGCCACTATGTCAATTTCATTTTCTCCCTTGCGGTCATGCCAGTATCCAAGGCGAGTATATTCGCCAGACTCTTTCATTACTTCAATAAAGTAGCTTTCGAGAGATTTTCCGCTGAATGTTGTAAAATCACGCTCTGCTATCGCTTTCAATTTATCATTACCACCAGCCTCAATGATGTGAGTATATTTGTATATGAAACGGAACCAAAATTTCAGGAACTGGTCGTTGATGTCATAATGTACATTCTTGTTGCTTGACTTCTCATAAACAGGCTGCATCTTACTTATCAAACCATACTCCTCGCTTAGGTTTTTCAAGTAGCCAGACAATTCTTTTATATTGAGAGCATTTTCTATCTCTGAACGTGTATTTTTACCTTGAGCTATTAATGTCAGTATCGAGAAATAGTTACCGTAATCTTTGCCAAATTCATCGACAAGCATATTTTTACCCTCAGGCAAGAAATAAGAGTCTCGCTCAAAGAACATGTCAAGCATCTTCTTCTCCGTAAACTTATTTCTGTCAATAAACAACTCAACATACTTAGCCACACCACCAGTCAGAGTATAGAGAGCCAACAAATCTGATTTCTTATAGCCAGGACAATATTCCGACATGATTTCTTTTAGGACTGAGGGCTTAAAAGGTCTAACATGCATTGTTTCTGTCTGCCTACCAAAAAGAGGTTGTTTCTTATCCCTGAATATCTTATTCATCAAGGTGTTCACAGATCCTGCCACAATCAGGTTAATGTGAGCCGTATTTTTATAACTATCCCATATATTTTGCATATCGGAATAGATAGATGGATTTAC
>JAEIGA010000205.1_pt1 | contig 82964 bp, 75 predicted proteins | sample 9270691 | NCBI WGS metagenome assembly JAEIGA01 (sample SAMN17057246, study PRJNA624740) | gut metagenome | biome: biome; isolation source: fecal sample | host: Bos grunniens | place: China: Xizang | collected 2019 | reverse complement strand
TGCTAGCATCGCCTTCTGCGTTGCCATTACCAAATGTATATACCCATTTACTCATGGTTATTCAGCTCCTATAGCTTATATTAAGTTAAAAACAGCCACACAAAAATTAAAAATGTATGGCAGAACGATTAATTCTGGCACGAATTTATAGCAAATAATTAGATTTTTCAAGCAAAAACTTAGTATTATATTATATTTTTAGAATATTTTTTTAATTATAATCATTTTAAAATCAAAAACATATTAAACTTTAACAACTAAACTATGTCTATAATCAGTATTTTCATATCTATAGGAATAAAACATCTTTTCACCACAATTAGTGCAATAAGGACAAACATCTATATTTTCTACACCTTCTTCTAAAAGTTGTTGTTTATTTATTCCTTTTAAATCTACATAAAATTTACCATTATTTTTTATAAAAATATCATCATGCTTTTTAACTGTATTATACAATTTATAAAAAACATCTTCACCAACTTCATAACAATTCTTACAAATAGCTGGCCCAATAACAACTTTTATATTATTTCTATTACAATTATAATGTTCAATTAATTTATTTACAGATATTCTGGCTATTTCTCTAGCACTACCTCTCCATCCTGCATGTGAAACCATGGCAACACCATCACAATAAAAAAATAAAGGAACACAATCTGCAAAATTCATAAAACCAGCTGTTCCTCTTTCAAAAATCAAACCATCACAATCTTCATATATAAACTCTCTATTATTAACTTTTTTTATGTTTACACCATGAATTGGTTTATTTGTTGCTAATTTTTGCCCTATATATTTTTCAACAATCATCTTATTATAAGACATATCTTCTTTTTTAGAAAAAATACACAAATCCCTCGTTGTAAAAAAATGTTCAACATCATTTAATAAATCAGATTTTAAAACTCTTTTATCATCTATATAATCAATATAAAACACTTAATTTTCCTCTTTTTTTTCTTCAACCTCATCACTTAACCAAATCGGATTTTTTATATTTTTAAGTAAAAATTCTCTATGTTTTTCTTCCCAATCATTTGGTAATGCAAAAACTCTAGCTTCTCTATAAACTCTTTTTATTTCTATATTTTCATTTTTTTTAGAATTATCTTTCTTTGAAGACGCAGCTAAATCCATTGTTGGTTCTGCGCCACCTAAAAGCTCTAAATATACTTCAGCTAATAATTGAGCATCAAGTAAAGCTCCGTGAAATGTACGAGCTGAATTATCAATACCAAATCTTTTACATAAAACATCTAAATTATTTCTTTGTCCTGGAAATTTGTTTTTAGCAATTTCCAAAGTATCAATAACTCTATCCCATTTATACTCATCATATCCTAAATTTTTTAACTCATAATTTATAAACTTCATATCAAATGTAGCATTATGAGCAACAAGGATTCCATCATCTCCAATAAAATCTATAAAATCTTGAGCAACTTTTTCAAAAACAGGATAATCTTTTAAAAATTCAGTTGTTAAACCATGTACTTTAACAACTTCTTCAGGTACGTCTCTCTCCGGATTAATATATTGATGATAGGTTCTTCCTGTTGGAACATGATTTATTAACTCAACAGCACCAATTTCAACCAATCTATCACCTGTTAAAGGATCAAAACCTGTTGTTTCAGTATCAAATACAATTTCTCTAATATTATTTTGCATTATTTTTTAATTCCTTAACTAAATCTAATACTTTTATTTTTAATTCATCAACACTCACACCTGTATCAATAACAAAATCAACTTTTTTAATTTTATCTTCTCTTTTCATTTGAATATTATTTATCTTATCAAAATCTACTCCAGATATATTATCCCTATTTATAACCCTTTGTTTTTGTATTTCATAATCAACATCTGCTAAAATAACTTTATCAAAATATTGATTCCACCCCATTTCATACAATAAAGCAACATCTGTAAAAACAATATCTCTTCCATTATAATCATTAATACTATCTAATAATTTCATAGTTAAATAGGGATGAGTTAATTTTTCTAATAATTTTAGTTTTTCTGTATTATTAAACACTTCTGTTCTTAAAATTCTTTTATTAAAAACACCATTTTCAAAACTTTCTGGAAAATTTTCTTTAATAACATCTAAGAAAGTATCTTTGTAGTATAATTCTCTACACCAAGCATCAACATCATAAACCAAATATCCATACTCTCTTAAAATATTAGATATTGTAGTTTTACCACAACCAATAGATCCCGTTATCCCGACTAACATTTTGTTTTTCCTTATTAATTTATTTATTATACACAGCTTGAAAAACTCTTGTGTATAACTATATATATACAACAAATACTAACAACTAATCACCATAAACCCAAAAAATAAACAACACTTATTAACAAAAATTTTTAATATATTAACACCTGTTAATTCTGTTTATAACTATCACTTACCCACAAAAATGCAAAATAACCAAATTTTTGTTTTAAAATCAATTTTTTGGAGTCCTCCACAACCTTTTAAACACCCTTAAAAAAATAGTGCAAAAATCTGTTTACAAAAAGTTATCAACAATACTCACAGGGATAAACAAATAACTAAAAAATATTATTTAAAAATAAATGTTTGGAAAACACCTGTTGATAAAAATTACCAAAAAATAAAACACCTACTTGCTTAAAAAATTTTTTATTTAGCAACGATGTCTTTACATACGTTTTAAATTGACATCTAAAAAAATATACTATAAACAAATATCAAAATAATTCTTAAAAATTTCTTAACCGATAGGTTTTTCCCATGCATTTAAAAGATTTAAAAGATAAATCACCAAAAGAACTGCTTGAAAAAGCAGAAGAGTTTGGTGTTGAAGATGCCTCATCATTGCGTGTACAAGACTTAATTTTTGCAATAATGAAAAAATTAGCAGAAGATGATCAAGTTATTTACGGAGATGGTGTTATTGAAGTTATGCAAGATGGTTTTGGATTCTTGCGTTCTGCTCAATCAAACTACTTAGCTTCTGCTGATGATATTTATGTATCACCACAACAAGTAAAAAAGTATGGTTTAAGAACAGGTGATACGGTTGAAGGTGAAATTAGAGCACCAAAAGAAAATGAAAGATATTTTGCTTTAACAAAAATCAACACAATAAATTATGATGATCCAGAAAAATCAAAACTAAGAGTTAATTTTGATAATTTAACCCCTCTTTATCCTACGGAAAAATTAAATTTTGATATAATTTGTGGTGATAAAGATTATACAACTCGTGTAATTGATTTAATTTCACCTCAAGGTAAAGGACAACGTGGTCTTATTGTTGCTCCTCCTCGTACTGGTAAAACAGTAATGTTGCAAAATATTGCTCATGCAATAGCAACAAATCACCCTGAGGTTTTCTTAATTGTTTTGTTAATTGATGAACGCCCAGAAGAAGTAACCGATATGACACGCTCTGTTAAAGGTGAAGTTATATCTTCAACCTTTGATGAACCAGCCGCTCGTCACGTTCAAGTAGCTGAAATGGTTATAGAAAAAGCAAAACGTCTTGTTGAAACCAAAAAAGATGTTGTAATTTTACTAGATTCTATAACTCGTTTAGGTCGTGCATACAACACAGTTGTTCCTTCATCTGGTAAAGTTTTAACTGGTGGTGTTGATGCAAACGCGCTTCAACGTCCAAAACGCTTACTAGGTGCTGCTCGTAATGTTGAAGAAGGTGGTTCTTTAACAATTATTGCGACAGCTCTTATAGATACAGGGTCAAGAATGGATGAAGTTATTTTTGAAGAATTCAAAGGAACAGGTAACTCAGAAATTATTCTTGATAGAAAACTAACAGATAAACGTTTATTCCCAACAATAGATATTACTCGTTCAGGTACTCGTAAAGAAGAACTTTTAGTTGATAAATCAATCTTAACAAAAATGTGGGTTCTTCGCCGTGTATTAATGCAAATGGGTATGACAGATGGTATGGAATTCTTGCTTGAAAAACTAAAATTATCAAAAGATAACCAAGATTTCTTTGATAATATGAATTCTTAAAAAATAAAACCCTGTTTTTACAGGGTTTTATTTTACCTACCTTAAATGAAAAAAACGATATTTTTTCATATATCTTGCAGGAATGTGTCCATCTTTCAAAACAAGCATATAGTGCCTGATAACACTATACAATAATTCTTTGGATAAATCAACTTTCTCCCATGAAAGAGGGGTTAAATCAATTTCATTAGGTGTTACTTGATAAAATTTTTCATTACACCCTTTACAATCAGATCCATCTTTACACCAAATGGATTCTACAATACCATCTTTTAATAAATCATCTAATTCAAAATAAAATAATTCGGATTTTTTTATCAATTTTTTTAATACAGGATCATTACCTCTCCATCTTATTTTTTCTGTAAGACAAGATATTGATCTAGATCTACCATAAAATGTACTATCCAACCATTTTAAAACATCTTCTTTTTTATTTGATTGGGCTCTATGCTTATAGGCCTTCAAATCTATATCGATTTTAGATATAGATAAATATCCATCTTTTTTTATAGTATTTCCTTTAGGTGAATAATGGTATAATCTCATTTTTTATCCTTTTATTTTTTCAATAAAAATTCTTTTACATCCTTCATATCATAAAAAATATTTTTAACTCCAAGGTTTTTGACTTTGCTTAAATATTCATCGTTTTGATACATTTTACACCCTAAAAAAGCAATTACCTCCATCCCTGCTTTTTGAGCAGCCATTATTCCAACTAAAGAGTCTTCTATAACTAAGCAATCTTCAGGTTTTTCTCCCATCTTTTCACAAGCCAGTAAAAATAAATCAGGCTCAGGTTTTCCTTTTTCCACCATATCAACAGTAAATAAATTAGTTTCATTAAAATATTTATTCCAAAAATTAATAGATTTTAATTTTTCTACGGTTTTTGTAAAAACACCTCCAGTTGCCACACAATACTTATCTAAATTTTTTATAACATCTTCAACATAAGGTGTCACAATCATTTCTTTATTTTTAATACAATTTATATCTCTTTTTAAGCATTCTTCCCAAAATTCTTTATCTGTAATAATGTTAAGACTATTTAATACATCTCTTTTAGATTTATCACTCATACCGCCTAGATAATTATTTGTTGTGTCAAAATCCCAGCCAAGATTAAATCTTTCATTCAATACATCTTGCCTGTTTTTTATCCATATTTTTTCACTATCAGCAATAACACCGTCAAAATCCCAAATGATTAAATTTTTTTTCATTACAAAATCCTTTTATTGTTATATATATTAAATATACAAAATCTCTCTTAATATAACGTAAAAAGCTAATTATAAATATCTAGCTTTTTAAAATTTTTATGTTAAAAGGTTGTTTAGAGGTGAATTATGAATAAGAATACAATATATGCTTTATCAACTGTTTTTGGAAAATCTGGTGTTGCTGTAATAAGAATATCAGGAGATCAATCTTTAAATGTTATATCAAATCTAACAAACATTGATACAACAAAAATAAAGCCACGTTATACTTATTTTACAGATATAATTAATAAAAAAACTAAAGAAATTTTAGATAAATCTTTAGTTATTTATTTTAATTCCCCCTACTCTTTTACTGGTGAAGATATTGTTGAAATTCAGTGTCATGGATCAAAAGCTGTTTTAAACAGTGTTTTAATTTGTTTATCTAATATTAAAGGCGTTCGTTTAGCTGAACCTGGTGAATTTTCAAAAAGGGCTTTTTATAATAATAAAATGGACTTAACTCAAGCAGAAGGTTTAGCTGATCTTATAGATGCAGAAACCTCTGAACAGCAAAAATATGCAATAAAACAAATGAGTGGTAGTTTAAGAAATTTATATAACTCTTGGAGAAATGATTTAGTTAAAATATTATCTTATCTTGAAGCTTTTATTGATTTCCCAGAAGAAGATATACCACAAAATTTATATGATGATATTTTAAACACTGTATTTAAAGTTAAAACAGATATAATTAACCATATTACAAAGAATAATGTTAATGAGCGCTTAAGAAATGGTTTTAGAATTGTTTTAACAGGGGTTACAAACGCTGGTAAATCAAGTCTTATAAATTCTTTAACAAAACGCAATGCTGTTATTGTTTCTGATATAGAAGGAACAACAAGAGATGCAATAGATATAAATTTAGATATAAAAGGATATCCTGTTATTATAACAGATACAGCAGGTATAAGAGAAACAAATAACCCTATCGAAAAACAAGGTATAGAGATAGCAAAAGAAAAAATAAATGAAGCTGATATAATTATAAATATTTATGATACAATAAACTCCTCTCCAGATATTCTTTTAGATAAAGAGAAAACAATTTTTGTTGCAAATAAAATAGATAAATTATCACAAATAGAACTAGATAATATTCCTAATGATCATATAAAAATTTCAGCTAAACATAATCAAGGTATAGATGTTTTAATTGAAACTATTTTTAATATTATAAAAGATAAATTTTCAAATTCATCCGGTCCACTTATAACCAGAGCAAGATATCGTGAAGCTTTAGAAGACTGTTTAGATAATTTGGAGTGTTTCTCTTTAGATAAAGAAATTGAGTTATCTGCTGAAGATATTCGCTTAGCTTGCCGTTCTATTGGAAAAATCACAGGTGTTGTGGAGGTTGATGAAATTTTGAATAATATCTTTGGTAGTTTTTGTATTGGTAAATAACGGTGTATTTAAATTTGTTTTTGATAATTTTAGATAAGTTAGTTTAAATTTATCCAATGTTTTTTCTTTAGTTTTATTTTTTTCGAATAATTTAAATATAAAATCAAATTTTATATATTTTAGATTATTTGATATAAAGTAATCTAAAATATCACAATATTTGTAATAATTATTGGTATTAAGTTTAATTCCAGATAGAGATGTTTTGTTTAGTAAAAATACAATATTTTCTAAAATAGATTGCCTATAATAAGCAAAGAAATAATCAACATGTAATAATTGCACTAGTAAAGTTAATAAACTTTCATTTAATTCTGTATAATTATTATTTTTGCATATATGTGTTATTGTATTAAAATATCCTTCTCTAATATTTTTTATATAAAATAAATTATATTTTTTATCAAAATGCATTATAAAAGATAAAATATTTATAACATATTTAATAATTTCAAAATCGTTAAAATTAATATTCTTTATAGCAAAAAAGAATTCATCTATATTATTAGATTTATCAAGATTGCTTGATAAAATTGATACACAAAAGTTTTCAATCTCTTTTATAGATAAATTTATATATAACTTATTTTTATATAATAGATCTTCTATTTCATTTTTGTAATTTGTTATATGTGAATATTTTGAATAGTTATTTTCAATATATTGTAAAATATTAAAAAGATTTTCATAAAAATTTTTATAACAAATGATTAATTTGTTTGTTCTTTTACATATACTTATAAAATCATCTATAGATAAATTATTATTTATTAATTCCTTTGATAATTTATTAATCCAACAAATATAATTAACTTCTTTTTCTTTGTTTTCAGGTAAATAATTTTTCGATAGCATGTTTTTTGTTATCTTATTTTTCAAATTTATATAAGTATCTGATATTTTTTTTTCGTTTGATTTACATATTATATTATCAATTATGCTTAAAATAATAAAATCATGTGAAATAAAAGATGTTTCACATGAAACATTTGTTAGTTTTTCATTTAAAATCAATAAAGTATCTGTATTAAACACATTATAAAAAGCATCTTTGTTTAGTAATGATAGTTTTAATAATTCAAATAATGTTCTTTTATTAATAAAATTTGAATCTATAGGTGTTCTTAAAATCTTATTTAAAATTTTTAAATGATCTTTGTTTGTTAGATTTTCTTTTTCTATTTTTAATAGTATTTCATTTGGAGATAAGTTTATTATATTATATACTTTTTTTCTAATAACTAGATCTCTAATGTTATTATTAAATTTTTTGTTTTCATAGTTAATTGTTTTGTAAACAATGTAATTTTTTTTATCACTTAGTTTTTTATAGGCTAACATTATATACTCTTGGTTGTTTTTTTGTTTTATATAAATTATTAATTTGTATTTGTCAATATTGAGATAAATTTATTTTTAGATAATACTTGCAAAAAAATAAACAATTATATAGCATTAGCTAAATTTATTAATAGAAAAAAAGAAGGTTGAAATGAATAGTTTTGATGTAATAGTTGTTGGTGGTGGTCATGCTGGTTGTGAGGCTGCATCAGCTTCTGCTAGAATGGGGTGTAAAACAGCTCTTATAACTCATAAAATAAAATCTATTGGTGAAATGTCCTGTAATCCAGCAATAGGTGGTTTAGGAAAAGGTCATCTTGTTAGAGAAATAGATGCTCTTGATGGTTTGATGGGTAGAGTTATTGATAAAGCTGGTATACAGTTTCGTTTACTTAATGCATCAAAAGGTCCTGCTGTTCAAGGTCCTCGTGCTCAAGCCGATAGAGAATTATATAAAAAATACATGCAGGAATATTTATCATCTCAAGAAAATTTAACAATTATAGAAGATGCTGTAGAAGGATTGATTATCAAAGATAATGTAATAAGTGGTGTTGTATCTTCTAATGGTGAGGAATATTTTTCTAATTCAGTTGTTTTAACAGTTGGAACATTCTTAAATGGTGTAATGTTTACAGGTCATAAAACAAGTGTTGGTGGTAGAATAAATGATGTTAGTTGTGGTGGTGTAACATCGTATTTAAAGGAATGTGGATTAAATGTTGGTAGATTGAAAACAGGAACCCCTGCTCGTTTGAATGCTGATACTATTAACTGGGATATATTGGATAAGCAAGATGGTGATGAGAACCCTACTCCTTTTTCTTTCTCAACAGATGAGATAACTCAAAAGCAAATTAGTTGTTTTATAACTCATACAAATGAAGAGACACATAAAATAATTAGAGATAATTTTTCAAAATGTGCGCTTTTTTCTGGTTTAATAAAAGGAGTTGGACCACGTTATTGTCCAAGTATTGAAGATAAACTTGTTAAGTTTGCTGATAAAACAAGTCATCAAATTTTCTTAGAGCCAGAAGGTTATAATACAAATGTTGTTTATCCTAATGGTATTTCAACATCTTTACCTGCAGATGTTCAAGATTTGTTTATACATACAATTAAAGGTTTGGAAAATGTTGAGATTTTGCAATATGCGTATGCTATTGAATATGATTATGTTGATCCTTTGGAATTGAATCATTGTCTTGGTGTTAAAAAGGTGAAAAACTTATATCTTGCCGGTCAAATAAATGGAACAACAGGATATGAAGAGGCTGCTGCACAAGGTTTGGTTGCTGGAGTTAATGCTGCGTTAAATTCAAAAAAATCTGAAGAGGAATTTGTTGTAGATAGAAGTCAGGCATATATAGGTGTTATGATTGATGATTTGATAACAAAAGGTGTTGATGAACCTTATAGAATGTTTACTTCTCGTTCAGAGTATAGACTTTATTTAAGAGCAGATAATGCAGATTTGCGTTTAACTGAATATGGTTATAAAATTGGTTGTGTGTCTGATGAAAGTTACACTGTATTTAAAAATAAAAAAGAAAATTTAGATAAATTTAGAAGTATTGTAAATAATGTCTATGTGAAAAATAGTGATATAGAATATTTTGATTTGCCAATAAAAAAAGAAAATGGTAAAAAAACAATATTTATATTAATGGGAATGGGGGATGTTTCACGTGAAACAATATGTAAAATATTGCCTGATTTAGAAAATGTAAGTAAAGAAGTTTATGAGCAATTATGTATAGAATCTAAATACTCTGGATATATGAAAAGACAACTTAGCGATATTGAAATATTTAAAAAAGATGAAAATGTGAAAATTAAAAAAGATATAGATTATTCAAAAGTTGGTGGTTTATCTAGAGAAATGGTTGCTAAATTAGAAAAATATAGACCAGAAACACTTGGTGAAGCATCTCGTATATCAGGAGTAACACCTGCTGCAATAATTGCTATTTTAAGTTATATGAAAAATAACTAGTTTATTATGTTTATAACTTAAAAATTTAATACAAAAATTTTTTTGATAAAATATTATTTAAAACATGAGTGATATTTTAGATATATATAATGTTTCACGTGAAACAATTAATGAATTAAAAAAGTACGAAACTTTGGTTAAAGAGTGGAATGCTAAATTTAATTTAATTAGTAAATCAACAGTAGATAAAGTGTGGGAGCGCCATATTTTAGATTCATTGCAATTATGTTCTTTTTTTGAAGAGAAAGAAGGTGTGTTAATTGATTTTGGATCTGGTGCAGGGTTTCCAGGAATTGTTATAGCAATTGTTGCAAAAGAAAAATTTCCAAATTTAAAAATAAATTTAGTTGAAAGTATAACAAAAAAAGCTACATTTTTAAATGTTGTAAAAGAATCTCTTAATCTAGATATTAATATCATTAATGATAGAATTGAAAATATAAAGTCATTAAAAGCAGATTTTATTACATCAAGAGCAATGGCTTCATTAGAAAAATTATTAAACTATTCAAAACCATTTTGCTTAAAATCTACAAAATTGATATTTCCTAAAGGTGAAAAATGGAAAGAAGAGTTGGAGGAAGCTAAGCAAAAGTGGTGTTTAAATTTGAAAACTATAGAAAGCCAGACCAATAAAGATAGTTGTATATTATATATAAGTAACGTAAGGAGAAAATAAAAATGGTTAAAGTTATATCTATTGCAAACCGTAAAGGTGGTGTAGGTAAAACAACAACAGCTGTAAATATTGCAACAGCAATGGCAGCTATTGGTAAACGCGTTCTTATATTAGATATGGATCCTCAAGGAAACGCAACCACATCTCTAGGTATAAATAAAAATAAATGTTTATATTCAACATATGATTTGATGATAAATAATTGTAGAATAGAAGATGCTATTGTTAAAACAGATATCAAAAAATTTGATATGTTGCCATCATCACCATCTTTAGCTGCTGCTGAAATAGAATTAATTGATGTAAATAAAAGAGAATACGTGTTAAAAAATGCAATAAATTCTCTTAATGGAAAATATGATTATGTTTTAATTGATTGTCCACCATCATTAAATTTAATAACAATAAATGCGTTGGTTTCATCTGATTCTGTAATTGTTCCTTTGCAAAGTGAGTTTTTAGCATTAGAAGGGCTAACAGATTTAGTAAAAAATATAAATACAATTAAAAAGAATTTTAATCCTAGGTTAGATATTCAGGGAATAGTTTTAACAATGTTTGATAAAAGAAATAATCTTAGTCAAATGGTTGAGAAAGATGTTCGTAAATATTTTGGAGCAAAAGTGTATAATACAGTGATACCAAGAAGTGTTAGAATATCGGAAGCTCCATCACATGGAATGCCTGTGCTTATTTATGATTTTAAAAGTACGGGGGCTAAAGCATATTTGAATTTAGCAAAAGAAGTATTAAAAAGAGAAAAGGAGATATAGATATGTCATTAAATAAAAAACATGGTTTAGGTCGTGGTTTAGAAGCATTGTTAGGTGATGATGATTTAACATTTAATTTGGATAATATAAATACTGGAGATAATAATGATAATGGGGTTAAATTAGTTTTTATAGATAATTTGTATCCAAGTAAATATCAACCTCGTAAAGAGTTTAATCAAGAAGCATTAGATGCATTAGTTTTATCAATAAAAGAAAAGGGTGTGCTTCAACCCTTATTGGTTAGAAAAAATAACGATAAATATGAAATAATCGCAGGTGAAAGACGTTGGCGTGCATCTAAGTTAGCAGGATTAAGAGAAGTTCCTGTTATTGAAAAAGAAATGAGTAATAAAGAGGTTTTAGAGGTTGCTTTAATTGAAAATTTATTGCGTGAAGATCTAAATATAATAGAAGAAGCTTATGGATATAATCGTTTAATTAGAGAATTTTCTCATACACATGATGCTTTATCTCAAGTAATAGGTAAATCTCGTAGTTATATAACCAATACATTACGATTATTAACTTTACCTGTATCAATCCAAGAAAATATAAAAAATGGGGAATTAACATCTGGTCACGCTAAAGTTTTAGTTGGTTTAGAAAACGCAGAAGATGTTGCAAAGAAAATTATGGAAAAAGGTTTAACAGTTCGCCAAACGGAAGAACTTGTTAATAATATAAAAAACGGAACATTAAATAAAATAAATAAAGCAATAAAAAAAGATCCAAATATTAAAGAAATAGAAAAAGGTTTAACCAAAACTATTGGTATGAAGGTTAGAATTAATATTGGTGAAAATAATAAAGGAAAATTAACTATTGAATATAAAAATCCAGCTGAGCTAAACGCTATCCTTGAATTGTTAGATAAAAAAGCAGGGTAGGGAGCTTGATTTTTTGTTTATTTATGTAAAATCCCTTTTAAGAGGGATTTTTTTGTTGTACAACAGTATTTGTGTGTTCTTATGTGTGTTTGGTTATAAAAATAAAAATAACATGCTATATGGTAAAAATATAACATATTTGTTAAGTATTTGATTTTATTAATTATTTAAATGTGTGCCCATTTACATTTAATTCTTCAACTAAAAACTGTGTACATAAGTAAGTGAATCTACCACCAGCTTGTTGTGATGAAGCTTCTCCAAAATATCTAGCGGTTTTAATCTTAAAATAATTAAATTCTCCAAGACCATTCCAATCTATAAGATATCCTTTTAAGTATATATCATCTCCTTTTTTTACTGTGTGAAAACCTTTGTGAATATTTGTGTTAGATGGAATGATGTGTATATTATTCCATTCATTATCAGTTAAATTTTCTCCATTAAGTGGTTTTACCAATAATAACCTTTGTTCGTGTTCTATTTTATAACTTTTCCAATTGTTAGCCATTTCTCCTATAAAAACACTTAAATCTAGCGGGGCTATAGTGTCATATAGTGGATGTTCATAGTAATCGTATGAGAAAAGTTTATTGTAGTGTTCAATAAAAACTGCTTTAGCATTTAGTTCGATTGAAGCAATTTTTTGTAACTCTATTTCATAGTTTTTAACCTTAAATGTTTCTTTGTTTGGATTATCTATTAGTTTGATTTTTGGAGATAGTGATGTGTCTATATTTTTTATCTCAGGTATAGCATATTTATATTTATAAAAAACAGGTGATATTAAAGTATGTGATAAAATTATAAAAGATATGCTTAATAAAATAAATTTTTTTATTTTATTATCATAGTTTGTAGATAAATAAAACAGGATAGTAGCAATATTGCTTGTTGTATCATGATTATAGTAAATATAAAATGATAGCGCTATAATAAGAAACATTGATATCTTTAATGAAATAGAATCTTTTTTTAATATTAAATATAACACCAGAAATGAACAAAAATTTTTTACTGCAAATTTAGAAAAGCAATAAAATAATTCTGTTGGATTATTTTCAAACAAATTTGGTTGTTTTAAGAAAACAAAACAAACGAAAATAAATAATAAAGTTTTTATATTAAAAATTGGTTTTAAGCTAAATTTAGTCACATTAAATCCTTAAAATTGTTCTTTATAAATTTTCAATAAATCATCTTTTGATAGACAACATCCTTTTTCAAACCATTCTTTTTTTAACACATCTAGATACATTCCTAAAAACTTTGTGTCAGCTCCAGTTTTGATTAAATCTTTTCCAGTTACAGGGAATGTTGGGATTACTGTTGAATCCACTGTATTTAAAGTGCTTCTAATGTTATATAGGTCAGGGTTATCTAAGTTTAAACATAGCCATTTGTCTCTACATAATTCTTTCCCATATCGGTATAATGATTTGTTGATTGATACACTGTCTTTAAAGTTTGTTATTGTTAATTTTGACGAGATTAATGCTGTTAAATAATCTTTTTCTTCTTTATTTAATCTAAAAATATCTGCCAACCTGTTTGCTCTTTTTATATCTGGTTGGAATATAACAAAAATTCGCCTAATAATGCTTTTTTCTATTCCAAGTTTTTTTACAAGATTATCTAATTTGTTCATCGCATTAAGATCTTTAGGTGGAGCTATTAAAAAATCTAAAATAGCATTATCAAAAAGTAATTCTAAAGCTCTGACAGCATATGGCGCCGTCATTATTTTAAATAACTCTTCTTTTATCTTGTCTGCAGATACTTTTTTTAATAGATGTTTATTTTTTATACAGGCTTTTAATGATTTTCTATCAATTTTTTTGCCAAACATAGCGCAAAATCTAAAGAAGCGCATAATTCTTATATAATCACTATTAATATTATCTTCTGGTTTACCAATAAATTTTATCACACCATTTTCAAGGTCTTTTATTCCATTGTAATAATCAAATACATTACCTTTATCGTCAGCATATACGGCATTTATTGTTAAATCACGTAAAGATGCATCATTTTTCCATTCGTCTTTATAAGTTTCTTCTTCTGAATTTAATGATGTAACCTTAAAAAAACTTTTGTTTATAACAACACCTAGCGTATAAAACTGAATTCCTAAAGGTACACACCTTAATCCTTCATCATCACACATATCTGAAAATTCTGACGGAGATAAATCAGTAACTAAGTCAATATTAGCACGAGGAAAACCTGATATAGCGTCTCTAACTGCTCCACCAACAAAACGCAAAACCCCACCGTGTTTTTCAACCAAATTAAATAATTTTAAAATATCCTCATTAGTTATAAGTTTTTTAGGATCAATGTATTCTGGGTGAAACATAAATAACCTCTTTTTTTCTTAAAAATTCGTGTTATTAATAGATTATTATAAATGTATTAATTATATTATAACAAATCTAACATTTTAAGGTAAAATATCATGAAAAAGTATGTAATTTTATTTTTAGCTATAATAATATCTTTTCCAGCTATGGCTTCAACAGCTCCAACAGAATTAGGACAATATGGAGATTGGACAGCTTATTCTTATAAAGAAGGTAAAAATATTGTTTGTTACATGGCTTCAACTCCTAAAAAAGATGAGGGAAAATACCAAAAAAGAGGCGATATTTATGCTATAGTAACTCATAGACCAGCTGAAAAAAGTTATAATGTAATAAATTTTGTTGCTGGATATAATTATAAATCTGGATCAAAAGTTAGTGTTAAAATTGGAGCTAAATTATTCAATAATTTATTTACAAATGGAACAAATGCTTGGGCTCCTGATGCAGCAACTGATAAACAAATTGTAGAAGCAATGAAAAAAGGACAAAGGATGATTGTTGACGGTGTTTCTATAAAAGGAACAAAAACAAAAGATACATATTCTTTATCTGGATTCTCTAAAGCATATCAAGTAATTAGCGCAAAATGTAAATAAAATGACTATAAAAAAAGAACTAACAGAATTAACAAAAGAAGAACTCCAAAATGAACTTGAAAGTATTGGAGAAAAATCTTTTCGTGCAAAACAACTATGGCAGTGGATATATTTTCGTGGTGTAACTGATTTTATGGAAATGAGTAATTTATCTCTTTCTTTAAGAGAAAAATTGTCTCAACATTATACTATAACACGCCCAAAAATTGTAGATGAACAAATATCCATAGATAAAACTCATAAATGGTTATTAGAGTTTAATGATGGTCAACGTGTTGAAATGGTTTATATCCCAGAAAAGGATAGGGGGGCTGTTTGCATATCTACCCAAGTTGGTTGCGCTGTTGGTTGTAGATTTTGCCATACAGGTAGTCAAAAATTAACAAGAAATCTTACTGTTGGTGAGATTGTTGGTCAGTTTATGGTTGCAAGAGATGTATACAAAGAATGGCCAAGCCCAACAGATGAAACAAGATATTTATCAAACATTGTTGTTATGGGAATGGGAGAGCCTTTACATAATATGGATAATGTTATTAAAGCTCTTAATATATTAACAGATTGTGATGGTATATCTATCTCACGTAGAAGAATAACAATGTCAACATCTGGTATTGCTCCAAAAATTGTAGAAGCTCTTCAAAAAACAGGTGTTCGTTTAGCTGTTTCTTTACATGCCCCAAATAACGATATTCGCTCTCAAATTATGCCAATTAACAACAGATATAAAATAGAAGAGGTTATGAAAGCTTGTGCTGAATATCAAAATGGAGAACATAGTAGATATATAACATTTGAATATCTAATGTTAAAAGGAATAAATGATAGTCAAGAATGCGCAAAAGAATTAATTTCATTGATGAAAAAATATAAACTAAGAGCAACATTTAATCTTATCCCATTCAACCCTTGGCCAGGATGTGGATTTGCTCCTAGTGATAAAAAAACAATAGAAGCTTTCTCTAAAACACTTGATCAAGCAGGTTTTGCATCACCAGTTAGAGTTGCTAGGGGGCAAGACATTTTAGCAGCATGTGGGCAATTAAAATCTAAAAAAACAAAAAATTAGTTCTTTGTTTTGTTTAATGCATTATCAAGCCTCTCTTCATCAACACCAAGAGGGTCCTGATGGATTATAATCTGACTATTTGCATATAACTTTTTTATCTTTCTCTCAACATCTTCTGTTATTTCATGTGCCTTATTTAGTGTGAAATTTCCATCAATTTCTATATGCATTTCGATAAAATATATATCACCGAGACTTCTTGTTCTTAAATCATGCACACCATGTACATTATTACATTTTTCTATAATATTTACAATATTACAGCGTACATCATTGCCTAACTCTTTATCTGTAATCATATCTACAGATTCTTTAGCCAAATCATAAGCATTATAAATAAGATATATTGAGATAAAAATAGCCGCTATAATATCAAAATAAACAAACCCAAACACCTTTACTAAGACAAGAGAAATAATAACAGCTCCATTTGTTAAAAAATCAACAACATAATGAGCCATATCTGCTTTTATTGCTAAAGAGTTTGTTTTTTTTGCTACATATGATTGAAATAAAACTAACAATGCTGTTAAAATAACGCTAGTTATCATTATGTATAAACCAAGTTCAGTATCTTTTATTTCAATAGGATAAATCAATCTATTAATACCATCAACCAATACAAATAAACCAGAAACGCCAACAAATAAGGCTTGAAATAAAGCGCTTAAAGCTTCTGTTTTTCCAAAACCATATCTATGATTAATTGTTGCAGGCTTCATTGAAAAATAAACAGCAATACCAGATATTGCAGAAGCAAATAAATCTGTAATACTATCTATAAGTGACGAAAAAATAGCAAGAGAGTCAGTTCTTAAAAACGCTATAGTTTTTAATAAAATCAAGAAAATAGCTAAAGAAATACTAGCAAAAACAGATACGTTTTTTAGTTTATCATTTTGATAATTCATTTATTATGCTCTCCAAATCGTCTTTATTAATCTCTAAAAATTTTCCATTAATTGATTTATAAAATTCCATTAAATGTTCATTTTTAGGGGTATTTGTAAAATCATATTTTGCAAAATATTTATCATCATTTTCTTTATAAAAAGATAACTTAATCAAGTCATTGTTTTCAGTTAATATAGATAAATGACCAATACTCTCTGCATCAATATTATCAACAACATTTATTACATAAATATTTATAAGATTTTTTGCAACATTCATTACTTTGCTATCGTCTGTTATGTTGTTGTAATTTAAAAATCTGCCAAAACGTAGATTCCATAAAGAACTATATGTCCATCCTTTATAGTTTATAGATAAATCATAAAAATCAACTTCTGCTAACCAAACTTGAAACTGATCTTTTAATCTAATATAAGCAGCTTTAGTACCTCTACCTAAATCAACATTATACCATCCAACATCAATATATTCAATTTCTTTACCATCTTTATCATACAAAACTATATTGGTTGTTGGAGTGTTTTTATCTTTGTTTGATGATAGTCCAAAAAACTTCATATCATCAATTCTATCTGATTTTTTCTCGTAGTAAACCATATTACTTAATGTTATTAAAAATTTACGGATTCGTTCTTGATAAACAGGTAAGTCAATATTGTTTTCTATAATCCACTTATTGTCTTTTTTTACAAATAATAAGCTATTATCTCCTTTTTGAATTTTTATTTTATCAATAGAGTTAAGTTTATTATTTAAATCTTTTAATATAATTTTTCCTTCATAATTAGAAACAATATTTTTATTATCAAAAATAACTACCACAACAGCGCTAATAAACAATAAAAGCACAATTAAAAATAGTTTTAAGATATCTTTATTCCAAACATTACAACACCTTAAATTGCCAAAAGATGTTTTAACATTTTTTATCTGTGTAATACAAAATAAAATAACAACTAAAAGCGCAATAAAGTAGATATTAAAAAATTTAACTTTTATTTCAATGTTTTGGATGTCATTATATGCATTAATTCTAATATCACTTAATTGTTGACGTAAATTGTTAATTTCCTTTCTAATATTACCAATAACAGCTAATTCGTCAGGAGTAAATTGGTTGCGATTTTCAAAATCTCTTTTTACAGAAACTTCTTTAAGAGCTTCTTTAGCTCCCTCTATAGCTCTAAAAATATCACTTTCTTTTATTTTATATTTATAAGTACCATTTCTTCTTAACTCATCAATAACAAATAAATGTCTTTTGTTTAATTTTTTACCTCTCAAGCTAATCAAATCATCATTATCAGATAAGTAATCAAGAGCATTCAAAACAAAATTAGCATTATCAAAAAGAGGTATAATATATGATTTATCTAAAAATGATTTTTTATATGCCCAAAAATTATCATATAAAATATCAGTGTCAGCAACAGCAATAACATTAAAGGGTTTTTTAGCATCATTACTTAAATATTCGGCTGCAACAATAGTAATATTATTACTTGGTGAAAATTTCTCCAAAACCTCTCTAGGGGACTTTTTCTTTTTTGCTAAATCAGCATCAACTAGACCAGATTTGTTACTAGTTTTAATTAGTGGAAAATAAGAAACATCAACCCCTTTTAACAAAGAAACCATTGAGGCTGTAGAAAATAAAACATTATCCAATTTATAAGTAATTCTGTGACTAGGGTTTAATTCATTTCTTGTCACTCTAAATTGAAGTAAATCTTGAGTAAACGTAGGATTCTTGCTATATTCTTTTGTTTCATCAACCATTATAGAGTTGTTAAAATCAGCAACAACTGCTTTATCTAAAAAAGCGATTCCCCAATAATCTTTTAGTGAATATAAATTAGAAGAATAAAAACTTCCACCAATTGGGGAATATAATAAAGAAGCATCGTCTGCCACATCTAAGAACAATAAAACCTTTTGTTGTTTTTTTATTTCTTCAATATATTCAGATGTTAAATTTTGAGGATGTATTAACATAAACACATCGAATTTTTGTTGCATATCCTTAATATCTTTAACAACTTTCACATCATATAATTCTTCAATAAGTCTAAATATTTCCCATTGTTTATAAGAAAATCCTGTTTCTACATTTTCTCCCATTACAGGTAAACTAGATAAAACACCTAAAGTCTTTTTTTTGTGAGATAACTTATAAATGGCTGTTGTTAAATCTTGCTCAAGAAAAGCTAACTTATCTAACGAAAAGAAAGGTATTACGCTTTTATTTGTAAGGTTGTCAGAAAAAGTAATACCAAACAATGCATTTTGGTTTATGTCAACCAATGGTATTGGTTGAAGCCCATCTTCAATCGCTTTATCTTCATTTTTATCCAAATAAACAGGATTATAAATATGAAAATCAAAATTCCCTCTAGAATAAGAGCGATACTGTTTTAACATTATTTTTATTTGATTAAAAACATCTCTAATTTCAGGATTTCTTTCTTCTAATATCGGAGAATAATAAAGTTTAGCAATAACAGGTCTTTTTAAGTTTCTTAAAACATCTTTGGTGTTTTTTGTTAAAGATAATCCCTTATTATATGTAAAATCGTAATTAAAAAGCCTTAATGTATTATCAGAAATAATATTTAAACTAAAAAAACCAATAAAAACTAAAATAATATACAATAAATAATGTTTTATATTTGTCTTTGAATAAGTTTCAGACAAACCTTTTGTTTTTATTTCAAGAATAATCTTTGTTATCCAGTTAAACAAAATTATTATTGATGTAAAAAACACCAAACTTCTTAATTCAACAAGCCCTCTACTAAAAGAGAAAAAATGCCCCAAAAAACTAAAAGAAATTATTGTATCAACAATCACATCGCTAAATAATCTTCTAGCCCAAAATAAAACATAATCAAAGCTACTCCATAAAAATAACAAATTAACAATAACAGATAAAGCTAAAGCAATTATAGAGTTTTTGGTAATAGCTGACATTGTTTGAGAAATAGCAATCATTACACCTGATAGTGCAATACACCCCAAGTATCCAATAAATATAACTAAATTATCTGGATTCCCGTAAATATTAACAGTAATAACAAATGGAAATGTAAGTAAAATAGCTAACGTACAAAATAACCAAGATGCAAAAAACTTTCCCCAAACAAAGTCAGACAATGATACAGGAAGTGTTAGCATTTGTGTTGCAGTTTTACTTTTAAATTCATCAGCCCACAATCTCATACAAATCCCTGGGATAAACAATAAGTAAACCCATGGTTGATAATCAAATAATGCAAATAAATCAGCAGAACCATTATAAAAGAAATGTCCAAAATATATAGCAAAAGCCCCACTCAACAAAAGAAAACTAAACAGATAAACATAAGCAATAGGAGATAAGAAAAATCTCATAAACTCAAATTTTATAATAGATAACAATTTAGTATTCATTGGTTTACCCCTTTTGGTTTGTAAGAGTCTTAAAGGCTTCTTCTAGACTTTTTGTTTTTGTTTGAGATAATATTTCTTCTTTTTTTCCAGAAATAACAATTTTTCCTTTGTTCATTACAATAATACGAGAAGCAATGCTTTCAGCTTCTTCTAGTAAATGTGTTGAAATTACAATAGTTTTATCTTTTTTCATTTTTTTTATTAAATCTTTAAAATGTTCTTTCTGATTTGGATCCAAACCATCTGTTGGTTCATCTAATAACAAAATAGAAGGATTACCAATCAAACTCATTGCAAAACCAACCCTTCTGTTATATCCCTTTGATAATGTTTCTATTTTTTGTTTTGAAACATGTTCAATTCTTGCTAAATCCATAACTCTTTTTAGTTCTTCTTTATACCTTTTATTTATTTCTTTTTTATCTTCTTTTATATCATCAATATCAAGTTTTAACTCAATAATATACTTTAAAAACATCTCAACACTCATATCACCATAAAGAGGCCCTCCTTCTGGTAAAAATCCAATATCTTTTTTTATTAAAATATCATCACCATCTGCATTAAAACCATTAACTAATACACTTCCACACGTAGGGCTTAAAAATGTTGATAATATATTCATTAATGTAGATTTTCCCGCTCCGTTTGGTCCCAATAAAGCCACAATCTCACCCTTTGATGTATTCATAGATACATTATCTAAAGCACAAATATCACCATAGTTTTTTGATATATTACTAATCTCTATACTATATTCATTCATATATTTCACCTCCAGACATAGGCATTAAAACTCCTGTTGTAGACGGAAAAGTTATAGGCAAGGTATAAATACATCTAGCACTTAAAAAAGCACTTATTTCAGCATTAACAGTATCCGTTGGAATATCATCTTCCTTGCTAATAATAACCTCCATATTTGGTAATCTTTGCCTAATAAAACGAACAAGGGTAGGGTTGTTTGCACCTTTACCACAAATAACTACTTTTTTAGGCAATTCTGGAACATATAAACAAATAGAATAGCAAATAGCTTCAGCAACAAAAGCTGTTGCTGTGGCAGCTCCATCTTCTAAAGATAATCCCTCAAGGTGTTCGGCTTTATCTGCAAAAATTCCAGTATAAGCAGATTTGGGAGGAAATTTAGCAAAAAATTTATGATGCATAAGAGAGTTTACAATTTTTTCATGCACTCTTCCCATTGCACCAAGTCTACCATTATAATCATTGTCCATGCTTGCATGTTTTGATGTCCAACTGTTTATAAAATTATCTCCAGGTCCACAATCAAAACCAACAATTTCACCAAAGCTCCCCATCCATGTTAAACTTGATTTGCCACTAATGTTTACATACACAATAGGCTTTATTTCATGATTAGAAATAGAGTTAAAATACGTCGAAGAAATAGGAGTTCCTTGTCCTCCACTACAAATATCTGCATTTCTAAAGTGTGTTACTGTTTTAATGCCCGTGTTTTTTGCTATATACCTAGCATTTCCTAACTGATATGTGTATCCGATATTAGGGTTATGTAATACATTAAGGCCTTCAATTCCAATAACATCAACATGTTCACAACTTTCTTCAATAAATTCATTAATTATTTGTACATAAAATTCAGATACCTCTAAATCAACTACACGTAATTTTTCTTCATTATCATCAATATCTCTTTTTAATCCTAATATTGATTTTATTTTATTTTTTAAGTCATCAGGATATTGAACTGTTCGTGCTTTTTTTCTCTCAATTATATCGATTCCATCTGTTTTTATGAGCGCTAACTCAACCCCTCCAAAAGTTGAAGCCCCCATAACACCTAAACAGTTCAAACTTTTAATTATCATAAAAAAATACCTCTTTATAATTGCATTATCAAAATAATATGATAATATGCATTAAAATTTAGTTATAAGGAAGTAAAAATGACAACTTTTAAATCAGAATTTTTAAATATAATGCAATCACGTGGTTTTTATAACCAATGTACAAACGAACAAGCTTTTGATGAATACCTTGCAGATTGTGAAAAACAAGGTATACCAGCTGTTGGTTATCTTGGTTCAGATCCTACAGGAGATAGTTTACACGTTGGTCATATAGTGCCTTTAATGATGATGAGGTGGTTTCAAAAATGTGGCCACAAACCAATAACATTGGTTGGTGGTGCAACAGCTCGTATTGGAGACCCATCAGGAAAAGATAAACTACGCCCATTTTTAGATGAAGCAACACTTCAATCAAACAATCAAGGGTTAAAAAAATCATTTATGAAATTCTTAAAATTTGGCGATGGTAAAACAGATGCTATAATGGTTGATAATTATGACTGGTTTAAGGATATAAATTATTTAGAATTTTTAAGAGATATTGGTACATGTTATTCTGTAAACAGAATGCTTACAATGGACAGTGTAAAATCAAGATTAGAAAGAGAACAACCTATGTCTTTCCTTGAATTTAATTATATGTTGCTTCAAGGTTATGACTTCTGTGTGTTGCTTCAAAAATATGGATGTCGTGCTCAAATTGCTGGCGCTGATCAATGGGGAAATATTGTTTCAGGAACAGAATTAGGACGTCGTCGATATAATACAGAATTATTTGGTTTTACAAGCCCAATTATAACCGATTCTAATGGTAAAAAAATGGGTAAATCAGAAGGAAATGCAATCTGGATAAATGACGAAAAGTTACCATCATATGATTACTATCAATATTTCAGAAATATTGGCGATGCCGAAGTTGGTAAATGCTTAAGAATATACACTGATTTACCATTAGATGAAATTGAGCGCTTAGAAGCTCTCAAAGATAAAGAAATAAACGAAGCTAAGAAAATTTTAGCATTTGAAGCTACTAAAATTTGTCGAGGCGAACAAGAAGCAATACTTTCTCAAGAAACAGCTGTTCAAATTTTTGAAAAAGGTATCGCAGGTGGTGAGTTACCATCAATAACAGCACCAAAAGATGGTATAAATGTTTTAGAAGCTTTTGTTTTGTTAGGTTTTGTATCTAGTAAAGGAGAAGCTCGTCGTTTAATTAAACAATCTGGATTAAAATTAAATGATAAAACAATTACCGATGAAAACTATATCATAACCCCTAAAGATATAATTGATGGAAACATTAAATTATCTCAAGGTAAGAAAAAACACGGACTTTTAGTTTTAGAATAAAAAACAAATAAAAGCATCTCAAATGAGGTGCTTTTATTTTATTGTTGGATTAAAGATAACATCATTGTTAGCTTTTATAAAATCTTCCATTGATGTTTGGATTTTATTTTGATTTTTTATACTATAGTAGCTATCATGTTGACGCCAATATGTTAAAACTTTTTTCGAATAATACAAAGGATGATTCAATAATATTTGTCTGTATAACCAAAAATCAAGAAATTGAGGAATTATCGTATCAAAATTCAATTTTTCTAAAACATCTTTTCTAATTATAACGCATGAAAATGTTGGTATAATATTAAATTTTATTAATTGTAGAGGATGAAATATATTTTTTTCTTTAAATAAAACTTCATTAATTCTTTTAATATAATTTCTTCTAATTTTTAAGCTATTTTTATCTCCAAAAGGCTCTACTCTGTTTGCAGCAAAAACCAAATCACTATACTTATTTATTAATCTTACCTTTTCTAATAAATTATCTTTATGCCAATAGTCATCACTTTCTAAAAAAGCAATATATTTACCCTTAGACTTACTTATACCCAACTTAACACTTTCAACTAATCCCTTGTTCTGATGATTATCATGAGTAAATAAATGAAAATTTTCATATTTATCAGTATATTTTTTTATTATATTTAATGAATTATCTTTTGAACCATCTTCAATAATAATAACTTCATAGTTCTTATAAGTTTGATTTAAAATGGATTTAAGGGTTTTCTCAATATACTTTTCATAATTATAACTAGTAACAACCACAGAAATAAGGGGCTGATTAGCTAAAACTTCAGTATTGTTTTGTTTTTTATATGTATAAAATAAGAAAAAAACAACTAAAGCATTAACAACAATTAAAAACCAAAACGTTATATAAAACTTATTCTGTCGCATTGTTTATTAACTCATTTAAATCTTCAATATCATCCCTATTATATCCATCTTGTTGTGTTTCTTCTTTTTGATGTTTTTTCTTTATTTCAGGCTTAACAAGGAGTTCAAACATTTTATCCATTTGTTCTTGATCTTTTTTTGATGGTTCTTCTATTTTTTTATTTTCATCTTTTTTCTTAACTTTATTAATATCATCAACTTTATCTTCAACAGATTTTACTGTCTTTTTCAATATATCTTCAGGTAGCAATTTTTCTATAATATTCGAACAACCTTCTGCCATCATGAAATATTTAGATTTTTTCAAATCTCCATCTTCAATTTCTTCAGGTAAAACTGTTTTTACAATAAAAAAGCAAAAGCTTAAAATCAAAACAGCTCTTAAAAACCCAAAAACAAGCCCGAATAATCTATCCATAAAGCTTAATGTGCTTGTTCTAATCTTTGCAATAAGTTTATCTGTAGAAATAATCCATATAGAATAAAAAACAGCCATAATAACAATAAAAACAATCGTTTGAGATAATATTTCACTTTCAACGTATTTATTTACAAAAGAACTAAAACTAGGAGAGACCTTAAGTGTTAAAACAATAAATAAAACCAATCCTAAAACAGATAAAACTTCTTTAACAAATCCTCTAATAAATGCAACAAGCATGGATATTAAAAATCCAATTAAGATAACAGCATCTAAATTATTTAATTGTTCCATAAAAATCTCCTAACTAAATTTTGAAATCAATCGTTGCACATTACCTATCTCATGATAGGACATATTTGTAATTAGTTTTTGTTTTTTATCGTTTGTAAATAAATTAGGAATAATAGCATTTGTAAATCCTAATTTTTGAGCCTCTTTTAATCTTAAGTTGGGTTGACTAACAGAGCGAATTTCCCCCGATAAACCAATTTCTCCAAAAACAACCATATCTGATGGAAGTGGTTTGTTGGTCATAGATGAAATAACAGCCATAGCAACAGCTAAATCGGCTGCAGGTTCTGATATTTTTAAACCACCTGCAATATTTAAATATACATCATGTGTGCTAAAATTCATACCACATCTGGCTTCTAATACAGCTAAAATCATCGCCAATCTATTAGAGTCCCATCCGACAACAGCTCTTTTTGCTCCACTGTACCCACTACTTCCAACAAGAGCTTGAATTTCAACAAGTAAAGGTCTTGAGCCCTCTATTCCAGCAAAAACGCAAGAGCCTGAAATACACCCCTGTCTCTCTGCTAAAAATAGAGCAGAAGGGTTTTCAACCTCAACAAGTCCAGTGTCTTGCATTTCAAAAACACCAATTTCATCAGTAGCGCCATATCTATTTTTTACAGCTCTTAAAATTCTAAAGTGGTGTCCTCTATCTCCTTCAAAATAAAGAACAGTATCAACCATATGCTCTAAAACTCTAGGGCCGGCAATCGCACCCTGTTTAGTAACATGTCCAACAAGAAATAAAATAAATCCCTTCTTTTTTGCTATTTTTATTAACTCATATGCACATGCTCTAACTTGTGCTACACTTCCAGGTGTAGATTCAACATCTTCTAGATACATTGTTTGAATTGAGTCAATTATAACAAGAGATGGATTTTCTTTTTCTAGAGTCGCAATAATATCTTTAACACTTGTTGTACTAGCTAACCTAACAGGCGTATCTGCAAGTCCTAGTCTTTTTGCCCTTATCCTAACTTGATCAATAGCTTCTTCACCTGAAATATAAAAACAACTATTATCTTTTAATTTATCTGCCATTCCTGCGCATATTTGCAATAATAGTGTAGATTTTCCAATACCAGGATCACCTCCAACAAGAATAACAGATCCGGGAACTAGCCCTCCACCAGAAACTCTATTTATTTCAGATAAATTTGTGACTAATCTTTTATATGTATGACTTTCACCATTTAAAGAAACAAAATCTATCTGATTTCCTTTTTTCTTTTCAGAAATATTTGAAAATTCAGAAGTGGATTTTTTTTCCTCAACAATCGTATTCCATTCTCCACAAGCATCGCATTTTCCTTGCCATCTAGGATAAACACTACCACAACTTTGGCAAACATAATCAACTGTTGATTTTTTAGCCATATTATTTCTCCACAGTTATAGGTCCTTTTGAAGAGCCTTGTATAAATTGTTTAACGTAAGGATTTGTTGTTTTATCTAATTCTTTAACAGTTCCATACCAAATAATTTTTCCTTGATACAACATTGCAATTTTATCAGCAATTTTTCTAGCAGAAGCCATGTCGTGAGTAATAGTAAGAGTTGTGGCTCCTAAATCTTTTGCAGATTCTATAATCAAATCATTTATTATATCAGCCATAATAGGATCTAAACCTGTTGTTGGTTCATCAAAAAATATAATTTCAGGTTTTGTTATAACAGCTCTAGCTAAACCAACACGTTTTTGCATACCACCAGATAATTCTGAGGGATAAAGATCTGCAATATCTCTACTAAGCCCAACTTGTCTTAAAACCTTTATTGCAACAATTTTAGCTTCTTTTCTACTAACACCTCTATTTTGCACCAAATCAAATGCAACATTTTCCCAAACAGGTAAACTGTCAAATAAAGCACCACCCTGAAAAAGCATTCCCATTTTTGCATGCATATTGTCGATTGTTGTCTTATCTTCATTAACAACATCGATTCCATCAATTTCTATGCTTCCCTCATCAGGATTAAGCAAACCTTGAATACATTTAATTAAAACCGATTTTCCTGTCCCTGAGCCACCAATTACAACAAGCGATTCCCCTTTATATAAATCTAAGTCAACCCCGTTTAAAACATGTTTTTTTCCAAAGCTTTTGTGTAGATTCCTAATTTTTATTTTAACTTCTTTAACCATACCACACCTCTTTATCTAGAAAAGAACATTTCTGTTATAAGGTAATTAAATATCAAAATTAATATAGATGAAGAAACAACAGCATTTGTTGTTGCATTACCAACACCTTGTGCCCCACCTTTTGAATTATATCCGTTATAACATCCCATAATAGATATTATAAAACCAAAAACACCTGCCTTAACTAAACCTGATACAATACCAACCATTTGTAAATTTTGAAATGTTGATGTAATATAGTTTGCAGGGTTAAATCCAAGTTTGTATACACCAACTATATATCCACCAAAAATACCAATTATATCACCTATTAAAACAAGAATAGGTAAAACTAATAATCCAGCCCAAAGACGAGGAGCAACAAGGTATTTAAATGGATTTGTAGAAAGTGTAACAAGCGCATCAATTTGTTCAGTCACTCTCATTGTGCCAATCTCAGCAGCCATTGCAGCACCAATTCTACCAGCAACCATCAACGCAGATAATACAGGAGCAAGTTCTCTTGTAACCGATATCAAAACAACAGATGCAATAACACTTTCAGCTTTAAAGCCTGTAAAACCAGAGTATGTTTGTAATGCGATAACCATACCAGCAAAAAGCGTTGTAAGTCCTACAACAGGCAAAGAGTAAAAACCAATATCAAGCACCTGCTTAAAAAATATCTTAAAATAAAAAGGAGGGATAAAACAATGATAAATGGATTTTGCAACAAATAATGCAAAATCACCTAACGAAGATAAAAAACTAACCAATGGTCTTCCAAGGGCTCTTAAAAATGCTTCAAACATCCTCATAAACATTTGTACATCCTCTCTCTTTTTACTTTATTCTATATATTTATCATCTTTTGTTTATAATGCTACTAATTTTTACAAGAATTTTGCAAATTGTTGAACAATCAAAAGCATATAGTTTTATTTTAGGAATTTTTTTATTCAAAATAATTTCAAATTCATCTTGAGGTAATCTATCCAAACATTCTCTATTTTTTACAAGTTCAACACATAAAAAAACATCAACTTGATTAGTTGTCTCCACGTCTTCTATAATACCAATATTTCTAACTTCTAGCTTACCTTTTAATATTAAAGGAGCTTTTCCTATAACCCTATTATCTGAAATATCAATATCAACTCTATCATCAGCAACAAGTTTAGCTTTTTCATTTTTTATAAATCTAAGAGCAAGATCAGATTTACCAGATCCAGATTCGCCTTTAAGTAAAACACCTTTACCATCTACAGATATAAGAGTGCCGTGAATATTAATCATAATTAATCATCTCCAATCTCTCATTTTTTTCTAAAGATGTGGTTTCAACTCTAAATATTCGAATATTATCCTGTGTTTCAATATAAATTTTCCAACAAGTTTTAGGTAATAATCCTTCAATGTTTTCAGGCCATTCAATCAAATTTACACCACCATAAAAAGCGTCTTCAATTCCAAGTTCGTAAGCGTCTTCTTGATTCTTTAATCTATACATATCATAGTGATATAATTCAAAATCATTAGTATCATACATTTGAACAAGTGTAAATGTTGGGCTTGGTACATCAATATCACCACATAGAGATTGTATAAAAAACCTCGAAAATGTGCTTTTACCAACACCTAAAGTACCATATAATGCAAAAACATCTCCTTTTTTAGATATTTTTGCAAACTCATTTGCTAATTTTCTAGTATCTTCTTCTAAATTACACTTAAAAACTTTTTTATATACCATCTTAAAACCAAGAACTAAACTTAAACCAACTACCAGAAGATTTTTTACGTTTTATAGTAAAATTATTTTGTTGACGTTTAATTTCTCGCCAGTCTTCAGGTAGATAAAAAGAGCCTTGCCATAAACCAATAGAATGAGTTTGAGCTTTTGCTTCATATGGTTTATATATATCTGTCTCATCAGTTTTAGCAATACCCCAGCCAGCACCAACAACCATTGCTCCAATATCATTACCATTCCACAAACAAGTAGCAATATCCACACCCTGATGATTAACCTTAAACAAATAACACTCAATAGGAGAATTATCAATTTGCTCAATAACCCAAGATAAAGCCTCAGACCCACAGTTGTATGCATTTCCTATAGTGTTTGAACAAACCTGATCAACATCAGGAGAATCAACACCATATAATCTTACATATCGTCCACCAACATAAAAAACGTTAGCACTAATATATTTAGCAACTCCATATACTCTAGGATATTTAGAAAAATCAAAACCAACAGTCTTTTTTGTTTTTTTCATTTTCTTAATAGTATTAGCTGTTTTTTTTGCCGTTTTTTCTACTTTTACAGGCTTCATTTTAACACTATCATTTTTATCAGCTATATTCATACTTGGCGAAAACAATATAGAATAAATAAAAACAAGTAAACCGATTGAGAACAATGTTATCCAAAAGTTATATTTAGGAAGTTTTTGCCAGATTGAAATATACATAAGGACAATACCAGTAATAGAAAAACAATATCCCATTGTTCTAGTAAAAAATGAATCAGATGACAACGAAGATAGCCCAAAAGACATCACACATAATGCAATAAGACCACACAAGATTCTCTTCAATATAAGCATATACACTCTCCTTACAGAACAAAATGTATACCACTAATCATAAAGATTTGGTAAAATTTCTATTTTTTTATCTTTTCTAATTTCAATTTTATCAGTTTTTAAAAATATTTCAATGAACTTTTTACTATCAAACAAAATATCCTCACTAGAATAAATAGCTTTATTTAGTTTGTTTAATTGTTCATTAAATTCTTCATTACAAACAATATCAGATATATCTCTAAAGTTTTGTATCGTATTGTCGTTAAACTTATCTTTAGCCCAACTCAGAATACATTGCTTTGCTAGTCCTAAATCATGCTGTTCAATAGCTTTAACAACTTGCGCTTTATAATTAATGCTCTTTTTAGAAAAATCTTTTTTTCTAAACAAAATAAACACAAGCAATAAAACTAATAAAAAAACACCCAAAACAATAAAAACTTCCTTAGAAAGATATTTGTTTGGTTGTTCTATATCTTCCTCTTCTTTATTTGTTTTATCAATATTCTGCTCAACTATTTCAGTTGCTTTTTGTGCAACTTGTTGTTCTTGTTGTTTCTTTAAATTGTCATTAGGATATACATCGATATTATGACTATTTGAATAAGATGTTTGTATGTCATTTTTTTCAGTATTAAACCAACTAATATCAACTTTGGGTATATTAATTTCTCCGCTTTTAGTTGGTATATATGTCGTATTAAAAATAGCTTTTGTTACAATATTATTATTAACAACCTCTTCAATGTATTCAGGTTTATCTGGGTATTGTTTTAATCCATCTATATCATCAAACTTTATTTCAGGAAACAACACTTTGGGTAGTCCTGTTGCTGTAATTTCAATTTTTCTACTAAACGCATCACCTGTTCGTATTTTTGAAAAATCAGAAAGTTCAGATTTTAATTTTAAATCTTTAACAGCTATCCAATCTTTTTTTAACGTACCTGATAAAACAGGTTTAACATTAATATACGCAGCCTTTGTTTTGGTTTTTATATGATTTTTTGCTCCAAAAACACTATTAAAAGTTGCATTAAGATTAAAGAAATCATCATCAAATGTTGGAAGTTTAAATCCACCACTAGTAATAAAATGACCATTAAAAATAAATTGTGGCAATTTTAATTTACCGCTTTTAAGTGGATATAAAGCATAATTTAAACTGATAATATTAAAATGTTTTCCATTAGCAAAATGTTCAGTAACCGCTGGTTTATCCATAAGAGGTTTAATTACCCAAGCTTCTTTATCTTCATCAGTTAAATTAATTGAACCGTCATTAATTCCAACACTATCATAAATATTTATCCAAAGATTAAGTTGTTGTTGTATAAAAACCTCTTCAGCATCAATCTTTGCTTCAATTTTAACGAGATTGTTGCCAAAATAAACCATATCTGTTGTGTCTTCCACCTCTATTTGTTGCGAATTAGAAACAATACCATCAACTTCAATTGGTGCAATTCTTATAACGCCTTTTTTGTTTGGAACAATTCCGATTGTCCATTTCGTTAATTTACGATCAATACCATTAATATATGTGTAACTAGATGAAGTCGAACTAGAGACAATATTAAAATCTTGTTGTAAAGAAGTTAAATCCGGAGATTTAGAGCTATTTCCAGTATAAGTAATTGTAAGATAAACAGTATCTCCATCTTTAACCTTTTTTCTATCAACAGATATACTAACTTCAGCAGCAAACACACTACCCGAAAATAAAACAAATAAAGTTAAAATAAAAAATCTAAATATTTTCATTTTTATACCTATCTTTCATATATTCTTTTTTTATAAACTCTCTCAATAATCCCCCAATATCTTCTGGGATTTCTCTGTATTTTCGTTCCATCATAAGAGCTTTTTCGTCATATTCTTCATCTTTATCACCTGTTTTCGCACCTATATTCTCAAGCTGTTGTTGTTGCTCTCTTTCACTATTACCATCATTTTTATTTTCTTCGTTTTTATCATTATTTTGTTCTTCACCCTCACCATTTTCATTGTCCATAGGAGCTTTCTGTTTACTATTTTCGTTATCATTATTTTTTTCTTTTTTCTCATTACTTGCACTATTTTGCTTATCTTGTTTTTGATTGTTCTTATTTTCATCATTGTTAAGAGATTCTTTGTTTTTTTCCTCATTATTATTTTGCTGATTTTCTTCTTTTTGTTGTTGGTTGTTGTTGTCATTTTTATTGTTTTGCTGTTCTTTGTCTTGATTATTGTTGTCAGATTTTTGGTTTTGATTATCTTGAGTATCTTTATTGTCTTGTTCTTGCTGGTTTTCTTCTTTGTTATTATCTTGTTTATCATTGTTATCAGAATTTTTATTCTGATTTTTTTGATTATCTTTATCTTCATTGTTTTTATCATTATTTGGGTTGTTATCTTGATTGTTTTTGTTGTTTTGTTGTTGATTGTCACACTTCAAAATTGAAGGATCTTCTTTTGCTTTTAAAAACAATTCATTTAATTTTTCTATATTGTACTTAGCGTCATTATTATTAGGATTGGTTTCTAGAACCTGATTAAACATCTTTTTAGCATCCTCATACTTACATAATTTTGTAAGTATAACCCCTTTATTATATATAGATAATTCTGATTTTTCATTTTCAATTTCTTTTAATGCTTCTTCTAGTCTATCCAATTTATACAATGTAACACTTTTCCAGTTTTTATCTTTAAACAAACTTAGGGCTTTTTCAAATTCATTATTATTAAATAGTCTTAATGCATCTTGATTGCTGTTTGTAAAAAATCCAGCATAAGCATTCTGAGCAAACAAAACAAAAAATAAAATCAAAATTCCTTTTCTAAAAAACATCAAAAGACAAAACATAGGTATTGCTAACAAATAATATCCAAAATCCAAGTAAACAGAACGAAAGTTTTTGCTAGCTCTAGTTTTTTCTTCATTTGTAATCCTAATTCTATCTGTCAATATAGTTACATCTCCATCTTTAGCAAAAACATAAAGACCTTTTCCTTTTTCAGCAACAAGCTTTAGTTTTTCATTTCCATCGTATGAAAAATCAATTACATGAATATTATATTTTTCAAATCCTTGTCTGGAAGCTTGTCCAAGAGCTTCGTTAAATCTCTCTTCTATATCAGAGGCTAAAATTATAATATTTCCATCAGAAAAACCAGATTGCTTTAACCTGCTTTTTGCAAAATCAATAGCTCTGTCTAGTCTATCACCTTGTCCAGGTATAATATCGGCAGTTACTTGTGGTAAAATATTTTTTATGAGTTCAGCATCATCTGTTATGGGAGTAATATTAAACGGCTCATCAGAATATGCAATCAAACTATATTGTCCTTGTTCTGAAGCATCAAGAACGTCGCTAATAAAAAACTTTGCTCTTTCTAGACGAGAGGGACTCACATCCATAACTTCCATATCAGTAGAAAGACTTAAAACAAATACAGTTGGATTCTCTATTATAAAAGACGGTGCTTCTACTTTTTTCCAAGCCGGACCTGCTGCTGCTATTGTCGCCGAAATCAAACCAATATACACATACTTTGTAAAAGATTTCCTTCTAAACTTTTTATTCTTAACAGCCAAATATTTAAATAGATTTTTATCACAAATATTTTCCCATGAAGAATTTGCACCTTTTATTTTTATTTTTTTCATGTGCAAAAAAATAGGAATTATTAAAAACAACAAAACCCAAGGGCGTAAAAAATGAAAGTTATAAATAAACTCAATCATTCGATCCCTCTCTTTAAATAAAAGATTAAAGCAATAGATAACAACAACGCCAAAAGTACAGGTAAATAAAATAACTCTCTTTTTTCTTGAACAATATCAGAATCATTTGTTTTGGGTTCCAGTTTATCGATTTCTTGATATATTCGTTGAAGTGATGCTAAATCAGTTGCTCTAAAATAGCGTCCTCTTGTTCTGTTAGCTAGCTCTTTTAAGCTTTTTTCATCAAGTTCATCAGATCTAATATTAAAAATGGAGCCCATAAATCCTGTTTCAGATCCAACCCCAATGGTATAAATTTTAATCCCTTCTTTTTCGGCCATATCAATAGCTTGTGCCATGCTTAAATATCCATCAGTGTTTTCACCATCAGAAAGTAATATGATTGATTTGTTTTCTTTATCTTTTTCGTTTTTTAGATTTTTTAGCGCCAGTCCTAATGCATCACCTATAGATGTAGAGTTGCCCGCCATTCCTACATCAGTACTTTGCAAAATTTCATTAATAGCATTTTTATCAAATGTTAAAGGCGACTGTAAATAAGCTCTGGTTCCAAATAAAACCAAACCCAATCTATCATTTTTGCGTTGTTTTATAAATTCACTAACAACATACTTAACAGCAGTCAATCTATCAATATAAACGTCTTTAGTATTATAATCTTTAATTAAAAAATCTTTTTGTAACATAGATGGTGATATATCAATAACCAGCATAATATCTCTATTTTCTGTTTTTAACCTAAATGGTTCTCCTAAAAATTGAGGACGAGTTGCTGCTAAAACTAAAAGAGCCCACACCAAAGATAGATAGATAACTTTTAATGAAAATAAAAACTTTTCACTAAGTTTAGGAAAATATCTATTATTTACTTCATTCTTTATTTTCTTTAAGTCTTCAATAAAAGGTACTTTTAGCGAAATGTCGCTATAACTTTTGGTATTTGGAAAAAACAAATACATTAAAAAAGGCAACAATAACAACCAAAAAAATTCAGGATGAGCAATAACAATCATAAGTTTGCTCCTATCCAGTTTTTACAAAAATCTTTTAACTCTTGAGCATCTTCAATAGAATATTCATTTGAGTTTTTATCCATAAAAGGTGCAAAAATTAGTAAGCGTAACGCTTTTTCTGATATTTTAAAATCTGTTTTATTTACTAAAAACTCGCTCCATTCTTTACCATATAATGAGCTCGCGTCTTTATACTTAACATTACAAATTCTTCTTAATAATTCAGACATCTCAATAGCCGATGAAACAATAGCTGACACCTGTATATTGTTTAGTGTTTTTAGTGCGTAATATTTTTTACTTTTTTTAATAGCCCAAAAAATAAACCATGTTCCAACAATAGATAGTATTCCAACGAACAACATTACCCACCACCCATATGCTAGTGGATAAATAGAAACACCTTGGGGAATGTGTATGTCTCTAATTTCTGGAATATTGTTCATAATATATGCTCTCTATTAACCTAACATAAATTTATTCCTAAAAGTTTCAAATATCAAGTAAGATGTTTAAGATATTGGGAGATCAATGGTGCAAACTTATTTGCAATACTAACATAAACATCTTTTTTAAAATCAATAATATTGTTTATTGCAAAATCAAAACTTTCCCATTTATATTCATCAAACTCTTGTTCATCAGCTAAGAGATTTATTTCATCATCATTTCCATTAAAATAAAATAGAGAAAAAAATATATCTTGCCCAGCAAAGTCTCTTCCTTTTTTCGCTAAATTTTCTTTTATAATCTTAGGAAAAGAGTATCTTATAGGCGTTGTTTCTGAATGTATTAGTGTTACACTAGATATACCAGTTTCTTCAAACAATTCTCGCTGAGACGCTTTTTCGATAGATTCGCCATCTTCTATTCCACCTTGTGGAAATTGCCAAGCACCATCCACACCAATGCGTTTTCCTAAAAACACACGTCCTTCTTTGTTAAAAACAATCGCACCAGCACAACGCCTATAATTATTACTCATTTCTTATCCTAATTTTCAAATTTAGAATATATAGCTAATGCTTTTACCAAATCTAAAGCTCTAACCAATTGATAATCTTGCAAATCTTCTTTAGATTTTTTATTTTTTGTTTTGCTCTTATCCTTAGCTTCGCTATCTTCTTCATTCTTTAGAGCGTTATTTAAATCAGCTTCACTCAAGTTAAACGCATAAGATTCAAATTCTTCAACTTTTGCTGGTTTTACTTCAATATCAGGTTCAATACCTTTGGCTTGAATTGATCTACCAGCTGGTGTATAGTATCTAGCAGTTGTTAAGCGCATAGCACCATGACTTCCAAGAGGAATAACTGTTTGAACAGAACCTTTACCGAAAGATTTCTCACCTAAAATAATTGCTCTATGATGATCTTGAAGTGCACCTGCTAAAATTTCAGAAGCAGAAGCAGAGCCCTCATTAATAATAACTACAATTGGTAATCCTCTAGCAATATCCCCTTCATTCGCCATAAACTTAACCGTATCAGCTTCATTTCTTGAGCGTGTAGAAACAATCTCTCCTTTATCTAAGAATAAATCGGAAACTTCAACAGCTTGATCTAATAAACCACCTGGGTTGTTTCTAACATCAATTACAACGCCTAGAAGCTTATCCTTCAATTCATTTTTTGCCTTTTTTATTGCATCAGAAATATTTTTATCAATATCTTCAGAGAATGAGGATATTCTAATATAGCTAATAGCATCTTCTTTTATTTCGCTTTTAACTGATTGGATTTTAATTTCTTCTCTTTTTATTGTTAAATCTATAGGTTTGGAGTTGATTCTTCTAATTGTAAGATTAACTGTTGTTCCGATTTTTCCTCTAAGTTTTGAAACTGCATCATTTAAATTCATTCCAACAACAGTTTCATTATTAATGTGTGTTATATAATCACCAGCTTTAATACCAGCTTTAGCAGCAGGAGTATCATCAATTGGAGATACAATTTTTACAAGACCATTATCCATTGTTATTTCAATACCCAAACCACCAAATTTCCCCTTTGTTTGTTCAGACATATAATTAAAGCTTTCGGTATCTAAAAAGCTTGAATGTGGATCTAATGAGGTTAACATTCCATCAATAGCAGATTCGATTAGTTTTTTATCTGTAACTTCTTCAACATATGAAACTTTAGCCCTTTCCATAACTTCGCCAAATAAGTTAAGTAGCTCATATGTGTTTACATCTTCCTCTTTTGAATTAGAAGCTTGTCCATAAGAAACGTTTATCAAAAAAGCAGTCATTAAAGAAGCAAAAAATAATTTGTTTTTCCTCATTTTTCTTTCCTATCAATAAAATTTAACTTGCAAACCATGGTGCAGGGTTGATTGGTTGTCTATCTTTTCTTATCTCAACATAAAGCTTTGCATTATTTGACATAGGCATTGTTCCAATAGGTTCTCCTGTGAGGATGTTTTGCCCTAGTTCACAATCAATATTGCCAAGTCCAGCAAGTAAAGAGATATACCCTTCTCCATGTTCTACTATAATAATATTACCATATCCTTTAAATGGACCAGAAAAAACAACAGTTCCATCGTGCGGTGCAATAACTTGAGCGTTAGCTCTCGTTTTGTAGGTAATACCTTTTGATGTCACACCATTAGAGGTTGCTTGTCCATAGCTTGTAACAAGTTGTCCACTAACTGGTTTCAACAAAGATCCTTTTGCTCTAGCAAATTGTGTTGTCTGTTTTTTTATTTCTTCGTGAGTTCTTAAATCAACACCTTTGCTTTCACCTGATTTTTTCATTTCTTGTAATTTTTTTAATTCAGCTAAACGTCTTTCTTCTTCTTTTTTCTTCCTAGCTATTTCTTTTTGTTTTTCTATTTCATCAAAAAGTTCTCGTAAGTCTTTAGCTTTTGATGAAAGCTTTTCTGCAATTTTTTTTGTTTCAGCGCCTTTGGTTTCAAATTCTTTTCTTAGAGCTGTTTTTTTCTTTTGCAAAACCCTCATTTCTGTTTGTTGTTTTTCAAGTAAAATTTTTTGTTTTTGCGTTTTTTCAACTAAATTTAAAATTTTTTGTTTTTGAGAATATAATTCATCTAAATCAACTTTTAAGCCAGAAGATTTTTTCTCAACATATGGTACAATTTCCCTAAGTAAAATAGCGCTTCTAATAATATCAACCGGTGAGTGTGGTTGTAAAATTATAGATTCAGATGGATTTAAAGACATATTCTGAAGAGAGGCTAATGTTTGAATAAGAGAATTGTTTTCTTCAGTAAATTTTACCTCTTTTACTTTTAAGTTATCTTCGAGTGTTTTTAAAGAGTTTTCAAGCTCAGAAAGATTAGTTTCATTTTTTTGAATCTCTTTAGCAAGAGTAATAATCTTTTTATCCATCTTTGATAATTCAAGATTTAATTCAATAGCCTTTGCTTGAAGCTGTTTAGATTCTATTGTTTTTTTTCTGGCTTCTAATTCTGCTTTTTTTACATCAGTTTCAGATATATCCTTAGCATAACAACCATTATTACTCATTATTAAAAGAGTTGTTGCTAATAGTGTAATACTAAGGATTTTTATCTTTTTCATTTTATTACTTTTGTATCAAAGAAACACCAGTCATTTCTACAGGTTTTTCAATATTCATTAAATCAAGTAATGTTGGAGCAATATCTGCTAATCTTCCATCATTTAGTGCTTTGATAGATTCGTCAGCATTGTATAAAACAGCTCTAACTTTACCGATAGTATGTGCAGTATAAGGTTCTCCTGTAGTTTCTTCAATCATTTTTTCTGCATTACCATGGTCGGCAGTAACCAACAACACTCCATCAACTTCTTTAATTGCGTCCATAACCTTGCCTAAACAAATATCAACAGCTTCAACAGCTTTTAATGTGGCATCCATAATTCCTGTGTGACCAACCATATCACCATTTGCAAAGTTACAAATAATCACATCATGTTTTTGTTTTTTTATAACATCTGTTAATGCTTCAGTAACTTCATAAACACTCATTTCAGGTTTTAAGTCATAAGTTGCAACTTTAGGGCTATTGATAAGGATTCTTTCTTCGCCTTTAAATTCTTTTTCTTCGCCACCATTGAAGAAGAATGTAACGTGAGCGTATTTTTCTGTTTCAGCAATACGAAGTTGTGTTAATCCATTATTTGCAACAACTTCACCAAAAATATTTGTTAAAGCTTCTGGGCCAAATAAAGTTTTCATAAAACGATTGTGGTCTACGGAATATTCGCTCATTCCAACCAAATCAGCAAAATTAACAACTTTATTTCTTTCAAAGCCATTAAATTCTTTATCACCAAGAGCATAAAGAATTTCTCTTGCTCTATCAGCTCTAAAGTTAATCATCAAAACAGCATCTCCATCATTTGCACCAGCATAATCACCAATAACAACAGGTACAACAAATTCATCAGTAACACCATTTTCATAGCTTTTTGCAATAGCTTCTGCAGATGTTGCAATTCTTTCACCAGTTGCAGATACAATGTTATTATAAGCAAGTTCAACTCTATCCCATCGTTTATCTCTATCCATAGCATAAAAACGACCAGAAATCGTAGCAACTTTAACGTTGTTAAGTTCTTTAATGTTTTCTTCAAACTCAGCTAAATATTCTTTTGCAGATTGAGGAGGTGTATCTCTTCCATCTAAAAATGCATGAACATTAACATCAATACCATTCTTGTTTAAAATTTTGCACAAAGCTTCAATATGTTTTTGATGAGAGTGAACACCACCTGGAGACATCAATCCCATCAAATGACAACAACCTTTAGTTTCTTTTAGTTTGCTAATCATTTCAGCAAGAATTGGATTCGCTTCTATTGAGCCATCTTTTATGGCTAAATCAATTCTAGGAAGATCTTGCATAACAACTCTACCTGCGCCCAAGTTTGTATGGCCAACCTCAGAGTTTCCCATTTGTCCTTCAGGTAAACCAACGTCAAGTCCAGATGTTTCAATTAAACAATGTGGGCAATTATCAACAAGATAGTGCCAATTTTTTGTGTTTCCATTTTCAATAGCATTATCTGCTGTAATTGGTTCGCGATATCCCCAACCATCTAAAATTAAAAGCATAACCGGTTTTTGCATTTTTCTTTACTCCAAATGTTGATTTTTAATTAATATTACAAAATATAAAACCACTTTAAAACATAAACTTATTTATTTATCCATATTTTTTTAGGTTATAAACAATATAAGTCTTGTTAAGACAAAAAGATAGTTTTATATTACATTTTATATGGAATAATTTTTAAGGTTTGTTTATGCAGAAAACACTTTTAACAATAATGCTCGTTTTAATATCTTACGCAGCAGAGGCTAAAGGTTTTGATACAGATTTATCTCTTAACCTTAATAATTACTATGGATACACACATTATACTAAACCATCGCCAAGAATATATAAAAACAACAACTTTAACTCATCTTTAGATGTTTATTCAAGAATAACATATAATATAAATTCTTCTTATAAAGCTTCTTTAATTGGCTATATAATGGCAGACACAGCTAAAGAAATAGAAAACTATAATCAAGGTGTTTGGGGTGAGGAGTTTTTTGCTTTGTTTGAAGCTCCATTTGGAGATATAATCGTTGGACAAGATTATAATGTTGCATATAATTTTTCTGTTGGTGCTCCTCGCATAGGAAGTTATAGTGTTAATAATAGTTATATATCAAACTTTCTAACCAATCCTAATTGGTACAAAAAAGATTCTAAAATGATATATAAAACCTTAAATTCAACATATATAAATACCGATGGTTCATCGTTAAAAGTAAATTATATAACCCCTGAATATAAAGGGATAAAAATTGGGTTTACTTATATACCTCAAGTGTATGCGCAAAATGGGTTAGTTGCAAAAAACTCACCATATAAAGATAATTCTGCATATGTTTTTGGTGTAAATGGATTCTGGAAAGTTTTAGGATATGAGGTTGAAACATCTTTAGGATATGCTGTTTTTGAAGAAATAGATAAGGAATTATCAGCAGGTATTAATGTTTATAGAAAAGGATGGACAATAGGTGCATCTTATAAAAAAACAAATAAAGATAATAAATATGCTGTTGACCAAATAGCTTTATATGATGGATATAGAAATGGCACGGCTTATAACTTAGGTTTAAGTTATGAAATAGGTCCGTTTACAACAGGAGTTAGTTATTTTTCATCAAAATCAGATGATTTTAACAATTCAGATAAAATCATAAGTTTTTCTAATAGTTTTCAGTATAATAAAAACACCTCATTCTCGTTAACCGTTGCTCATCAAAAATCCATAGATAACAAAACAACAAAAGGCAATGCTTTCATTTTAGGATTGGAGTTAAGTTTATGAAAAAAATATGCATATTATCCAGCAATCAAACATTTTTAGATGATTTGTCCCAACAATTAATCAAAAACAATGAAGATATAGAAGTTGTATCAAGTATAGATAATGAATGCGATGTTTTTTTTATTGATGAAGATGAAAGTTTATTAAAAAATATTTTTGCTCAAAATAAATCAGCATCATTAGTTTTATTTTCTCAAAAAATACATGTTTCAGATATAGCAGATGTTGTTATAAAAAAACCTTTCTCTTTAGCTTCTTTTTTAACAGATATTAAAAATCAAAATTTATTACCCAAAGTTCGTCGTAAAGAATGCATTTCTTTTCAAGAGTATAGCTTATATCCTGTAAAAAAAGAAATATACTCTTCCAGAAATAATCAAACGGTTAAATTAACCGAAAAAGAGGTGCTTATATTAAAATATTTATACAACAATTCTCAAAAAAATGTTAGCAAAGACGAGTTGTTAGAAAATGTATGGGAGTATAACACAGATGTAACCACCCATACAGTTGAAACTCATATTTATCGTCTTCGTCAAAAAGTTGAAAAAGACAATGGTTCTCAAATAATTATAACCGAAAATAGTGGATATAGATTGAATATATAAAACTATTGACGGATGCATAAAAACATGATACTATTCCCCACATAGTTAAAGTTTATGGGTATTATTCGTGGTTTATTGTTTGAATTAAATTTAAGCTCTTAATTTAATATATATAACTTTAATGATGTCCATAAAATATTGTTAATTAAAATTTAGAAAAAAATGAAAAGTCTAGACATTCATGACGCGTCACCGCGTCCAGTTATGTGTGTAAGAGAAGAGGAAGAAAATGTCTATTTCCCTAATGCTAGTGTGCTAAAAAAGGGCAAGGTCTACAACATGACAAAAGTCATTGTGTACCCGTTTAAGACGGAAGTCTACCTCAAGGAGTTTCCAGAAATGGAGTTCAATAGTCTCCAGTTTGGAGAGTTGTCAACCCTATCTATCGATATGAGATATCAAAAAAATAGATAGATAAGTAAAGTGCGAAAGCATAAATAAAGCCTAGGTTTTCCTAGGCTTTATTTATTTAATTATACCTAGAGGCGTAAATGTGAAGTGAATTTCTTTCCAATCATTATAGCTTGAGCCATTTTGGTTTGCTAATACCTTAAACACACCATGTACATCTTGAGCAATATAAATAGCTCTCTCAGCACTATCAGCCAACGCTTGGAAGTATGTGTCAGAGCGATATCTAGACATATCTTTAATCTTCACGCTTTCAATCAAACCTTCGTTAGTGAGTTTAACACTAATAATAACTTCAATATTTCTATCATCCTTACCACCAACAATGGTTTTCCAAGATTCTTGAATTTTAGATTTTACAAAATCTATTCCAGAAACAGATAACTCGCTAAAATATGAGCCTTTAGAGTTTCCTCCTTCAATACCAAGATTATTTACAGGCTCATTCTTTGGAATAACTGCTAACGCATCTTTTTCGCCAATTTGTTTTTGTAAGTCGTCAACAGAATTCATTAAACTTGCAAGAGGGTTTGCAGTTTTAGTTGGTTTATTTGTTTTTTTATTATTATCAACATTTTTGGGTTTAGTAGGAGTTTTTTTCTTTGGTTCAGCCTTTTTCTCCTTCTTTACCTCGGGTTTTCTTTGAGGGATAGGTGCTGGTTTTTTATTTTCCTTCTTAGGTTCTTCAGATTCTTTTTTAGGCTCTTCTTTTGTTTCATTTTTTTCTTCTGGAACCTCAATAAGGGCAGGGGATTTAATATCTAAAATCTCCTCCTGCTTTGGTTCCTCTTTTTTTACCTCTTCTGTTTTAGGTTTGGATTCTGTTTTTTTCTGTGCTATTTCCTGATTAGGTCTTTCTTTTCTTGTTGCAACTTTTCTTTCTTCTCCGAGCTCAGCCTTTTCTGGTATATTTGTCGTATCAGAAATTATCACATCATCAAGGTTTACAATAATAGGAGGTTGTTCGTCAATATTAGGCGTTTTATTGAAAAAAGATATATCTACAACACATAGCAACAATATTGCTATATGGAAAACTATTGATCTGTAGACATATCTTTTATCCATAAGAACGCTTCCTATTTTTGGTTACGTTTTGCTTCGGTTTTAAGCCCAACTTTGCTAAAACCAGCCTCTTTTAATATAGCCATTAGTCCAATAACACTACCATATTGAGAAGCAGTATCACCAGAAATCGTAATAGATATATCTTTGTTTTCTCCTTTAATTGCTTTAATTTTATCAATTACTGTATCTGGCTCAATAACACTTTGACCGATATAATACAAACCATCTTTATCAACACTAATATTTAAAGATGTTTCTTTACCATTAAGAGTGCCTCCACCAACTTTAGGTAAATCAAGAGCAATACCAGATGTCATTAAAGGGGCAGCCACCATAAATACAACCAATAACACCATCATAACATCCATAAGATTTGTCATGTTGATATTTGCATTGCGTCTACTGCCCCTGCGTTGAATACGGCTATTTGTACCACTCATAATTTCTATTCTCCTGCCATTTCTGCTCTAATAGCAGTATCATCAATTTCTCTTGATAATATACTAGAAAATTCAGCTAAGAAGTTTTCTAATTTTTTAGCATATCTATCAATATCTGATGTAATAATATTATAAGCCACATATGCTGGAATTGCAGCAATCAATCCGAAAGCTGTTGTAAATAAAGCTTCTGCAATACCTGGAGCAATAGATGTCAAAGAGTTGCTTTGGGTAACAGCAATGGCATTAAAACAATCAATAATCCCCCAAACAGTACCAAATAGACCAATAAGTGGAGCAACAGATCCAGTAGACGCTAAAAATCCTAGGTTATTATCTAGTTCATCAATTTCTTTATCCATTGAAACCATCATAGATTTTTCGATTCGCTGTTGCAGAGAAACGCCTCTAAGCCCTCTATCTGTCTTAGATTTCATAATATTTGTTCTACGCCACTCTTTCATTGCAGCAACAAACATAGCAGACATAGGGTCTTGAGGATTACCAATAGAATCATATAGCTTATCTAAAGAGCCACCAGACCAAAATCTTTCTTCAAAATTTTTAGAAAGTCTCTTAACTTGGCGTAATGTATTAAATTTTTCAAAAATAATAGCCCAAGACCAAACAGATGCAGCAATTAACCCAATCATAACAGCTTTTGTAATCAAGTCTGATGACCAAACCATACTCCACATAGACAATTGGTTAACAGCTTCTACAGCAACATCATTTTCCATCGTTACCCTCGTTTTTTTGTAAATTAAACCTATTATGCTGGTTTTAACATATAATTGTAAAAAATCAACTAATCAAAACAAAAAAAAGAGTTGTTATTTAGGTTATACCTAGAATAACAACTCTCTTTGAGTATTAGAGTGAATTAATCGCAAGCGAAATAACACCCCAAGTGGCCCACAAGGCTAACAGTGCTATAATAGCAATGATAATGTAGCCTATCAAGGGAACTATACTCCTTGTTATTTTCAGGGGGATCCCTGTAACAAGAAATATAATTAACAGCACCCAAAAGACAAGAGTACTTACTTCTATTCCAAAGCTGTTGATGAAATCACACAGCCAAGGAAAGAATAGATAACTACTCAATCCTACGCTCGCATTGGCAAGGATAAGAAGTTTTGTCACCCCCCAGGCTGAGCCCAGGCAGATGAGAAAGTAAAATAAAATCTCCATAGCCTGAAATTAATTTTTGAGGTAGCACCCTTTTGAATGCGTCCCTAGTTGAACATAAAATTTAGTAATATTAAATGCATGTTTCAATCAAATATGAGGAACAAGGATGAACCTTAAAACTCAATAAATGAAGATTGTTAAAAAAAATAATAACAACACAAAACTACACATAAAAATACTACTTCATAACAATGATATCATATTTTTTATGGCTTTGCAAGTTTTTAATATTTCTAAAAAAACACACTCATCAGCCTGAGTGTGTTCAAAATTAAAATACAAGATTATTCTTCAATAGGTTTAAGTAGTGATCTATAAGGATGTTTTGTTGGGTCTGGTGAGCGAATGTCATTATCCCATGTCATTAACTTTGCGCATACATCAGATTTTTCTTTACGTACTTTGCATTTATGAATATTTATATGAGGAACACCATCTACAAAATAACAAATATCACCATCTGTTGTAATAAAGTGTTCGTCAGCAGAGTTTTCTTTTATGTCTTTAAATATAAAAGCAAAGCGATTGTTATCAGGATATTCAAGCCTTAAAGATATGTTATTAATACTTCTATTTAAAGTAGACTTTAATGTAACACCAAAAGAGCACTTAGTTCTTCCTAAAATATCCTTAAAGAATACAAAACTGCCTTTAGAAATACCAATTTTTAACTCGCCTTCAAGCGGTGGTATCTCTTCTTCTGTTTGGTTTTCAATTTTTTTCTCGTTTTGTTTTACTAATTTATCAACATTGCTAAGAGCATCTACAATTTTTTCAGCCGGTTCATCAAAAGTACCAGGGGTGTTTTCATAAACAGCACTACTATAATCGTTAAACATTTCGTTATAAAGCTCTTCGCTATCCAATTCAGCGCCACTATTATTTGTGTTCGCTTCTTTATCTTCTATAGAAAGAATGTCGGCTGTTTCTGTTGTATCAAAGAGTTCCTCTTCATCATCTAACAACTGCGCATACACATTTGTGCAACATCCGTTAATTAAAATAAAAAACAAAAACAACCAACGCAACATTTATATCTCTCCTATTTTGAGTTTGTTAATGATTTATCAGCCATTCCCATGTTTTCAACAATTTTGCCAATTATTTCATCAATCGTAGATAATTCGCTTTTTTGTTGTTGTACATTTTGTTCTTGCTCGTCTGTAGCAGAGATTTTTTTAAATTGACCAAAATATTCAGGATTTGATGTATCTACAAGCTCAAATAGATTTGTGCAGTTACTTTTTTCTCCAGATGTATTACCACCACCAGTAGAAATTCCAACTTTAACCATTTCACAAGGTGTAACGCTAAAGTTTGCATTAGTTAGCATTAAATAACATCTTTCAGTATCAATGTGAGAGCGAACAGAAATTTGTTTATCAGCGCCGAACGCATTTACAGTAACTTTGGCATTAAGAGGTGTTGATGCTTTTTTATCGTTTGCTACAATGTTTTTAAACATTTCAGCTTCTTCTTTGCTAACAATGTTTGAAATATATGTATCAAATTTAATTGTTTCATCAACAACATCTTTCCAATCAAGATTTAATGTAAATGATCTAAAATTAACAGAAGTTCTATTATATAAAGTTACTGTAAAATCACAACCTGTAACCATACCATCTTCAATAACAGGTGTTACTTCATGAACCTTAAAAATCACAGCATCAGGGCGAGTTGAAGGAGCCTCGTTGTTTAATTTTTCTTGGTTAGTTTCTGTTGCCGCAATCGCTTGTGAGCAAATAAGTGTCGCAAAAAGCATGAATATAGATGCTAATAACTTTTTCATATCAAAACCTCTCAATAATTCTATTGTTGAGTGCAGTATACAAACAGAATGTTTAATTTTTATTAAAAATGCTACAAAAATTAAACTAATCCACTTCTAATTCATTTATCTTATTTTTTAATCTCAAGAAATCAGCCCATGCTCTGGATTTTTGCGAAGAACTTCTAAGCAAAAAAGAAGGATGATAGGTTGCAATAGTACAAATAGACTTATTGGCTTCACACTCATACTCCAACCATTTTCCTCTAGTTCTTGAAATAGAATCATTAGAGTCCATCAATGATTTTAAAGCAATTCCACCTAATAAAACAATAACTTTAGGTTTAATTAGCTCTATTTGTTTTTTTAGAAAAGGTAAACATATTGCCAACTCATCATCTGTTGGTGTTCTATTTCCAGGTGGTCTCCATGGTAAAACATTTGTAATATAACAATCGTCTCTATTTAAATCTATTGCAGATAACATCTTATCAAGTAATTTACCACATTTCCCAACAAAAGGTTTGCCCATTTTATCTTCATCAGCCCCAGGGGCTTCACCAATAAACATAATATCTGCGTTATGATTTCCTTCGCCAATAACGGTTGAAGCTGCTGTATTTTTTAAATTACAACCATTAAATTTATTTAATGCTTCAAATAGCTCACTCAATGTTGAAATATTATTACATAAATCTTTAGCATTTTTTACAGCTGACGATTCTAAATTTTGTTTAACAGGCTGAATATTTTCTTCTTTTCTTATAATAGGCTCAGTTGATGTTTTGTTTTCCTCAATACATGCAAAATCACCACAGGTTTCAACAATTCCTGCCCAAATATACCAGTCTAAAGCCTCTTTTATGTTAATTTGTTTAGTCATACTATCTATTCTTATATATTTAACTTTTTATTGTTATGTAAAGTAATTATTTACACATATATAATAAAATAACTTTAAAGTTAAGAAAAAAATTACAAAATAAGTCAAACTAGGGATTATTTGTTAAATGCTAAAATTAAGCTATGTTATAACGTTATTAAGTGGATTGGGTTTATTTAATTCTTGCGCTGCAAATTTAGTTAATTTGCCAAATGAAAAAATGATAATTTCATATTTGCAAACAAAGGATTCGGCTTATGGTAATTACCTAGCAGGAAGAGTTGCTCATATAAGGCAAGATTATAATAAAGCTTCATATTACTATGCAAAAAGTATAGAAAGAGGTTTGAAAAATAAAGATTTACTAGGAAAAACTTATATAATACTAGCATCATTAGGAGATGTAGATAAATCCGTGAAATATGCAAACCTTGCTCGTCAAGATGGCGATGATAATACATTTATTGATGTTATAAATGCTGTTTATGAATTTCAAAAAGGTAATTATAGACTATCTCGTAATTTGCTAAATAAAATAGATGAAAAAACATACAAAAATTTAATAAATCCATTACTCAATGCTTGGTCCTATGTTGGTGAAAATAGTTATGATCAAGCTATTAAAGAATTGGACGTTTTATCAAAATCAGAAGAAATGTTTACTGTTTATCATCTTCACTCAGGATTAATTGCTGAGTATTTTAAAGATAATCAAAAAGCAGAAACACACTATCAATCAATAATAGATAATAATGCTTCAGATATTTCTTTTAGAGCTTTGCAATTAATATCTAACTTTATGGTTCGTAATAACAAAAAAAAGGAAGCTCTTGGGTTAATTAATAGGTTCTATGGCTCAAGTAATATAAAAGAAATGCTTTCAAGCCTTAGTAATAAAATTAAAGAAAGTTCAAAAAAAACTCCATCAATAATAAACACTCCTCAATCAGGTGTTAGTGAAGTGTTTTTAGAGATTGGTTTATTGTTTAAAACTATTCCTGCAGGATATGATTATGCTCAAATATATATGGCGTTTTCTAAATATTTTAATCCTGATAATGATGTAACAAAAATTGCATTAGCTGGGTTGTTTGAAGATAGATTAATGTATAATGATGCAAATTCATATTACGATTCTATTAATCGAAAATCTGAAATGTATTATCCTGCTCAAATGAAAAAAGCTCAAAATTTATCGTCTTTAGAAAAATATGATGAAGCACTAGTTGTATTAAAGAAATTATTGAAAAATAATCCAGATAATTTTCAAATTTTGTTTAATCTAGGCGATATTTCAAGGTTTAATAACGATCAAATATCTGCAATAGAATACTATAACAAAGCAATAGATTCTATTTTCTATGAAGCTGATAAATATTGGCCGGTATATTATGCTTTAGCTATTTCCTATGATAAAAATAATGAATGGGTAAAAGCTGAAGAGAAGTTAAGTAAAGCTCTAAAATTAAGCAATCGCCATCCTCATGTTCTAAATTATCTTGGATATAGTTGGTTAAAAACAGGAATAAAGACCGATTTAGCCGTAGAATATATCGTTGAAGCATATGAAAAAAGTCCAAATGATGGTTTTGTTTTAGATAGTCTTGGCTGGGTTTACTATAAAACAGGAGATTACAAAAACGCTATAAACTTTTTAGAGCGTGCTTCAGAATTAGATCCTCAAAATGCCGTTATTAGTGATCATTTAGGAGATGCTTATTGGCAGGGTGGCAGAAAAAATGAAGCTATTTTTCAATGGAAACAAGCCTTAAAGCAAAAAGATGACTATAATGAGATAAATGTCAAAAAGGTAAAAAGCAAAATAAAAACAGGGCTAGTTCAAAATGATGTACTAACCCTAGAAAATGAAAAAACTAGTAATTTACTAAAAAATATAGAAAATATAACTCACTAATTTTTATCTATATTTTGATATTACCTTTTCAAGATTGTCTGCAACTTCTTTAACGATAGCTTCGTTTTTGTCTTCTATTCTTAATTTAATAGTTGGCTCTGTTCCAGATTTTCTAACTATTAGTGTGCTTTTTTCTCCAAGAAGTTTTTTTGCTTTTTCAATTTCTTTTTTAACATCGTCTTGCTCAACACTATTGAGCATATCTTCTCTGTTTTTAAATCTAATGTTTCTTATAATGCAAGGATAAGGATTAAAAATTGGGAATATTTCGCTCATTTTTTTATTTTCTTCACAATATGCAAGAGCAATAACAAGGGCTGTTGCTAAGGCATCACCACTAACAGCATAATCAGATAGAACAATATGTCCAACAACCTCGCCTCCAAGACATGCATTTTTTTCCTTCATCAAATCAATAACATATCTTTCACCAACTTTACTTTTATAATATTGATACCCATTGTTGAGTAAATATTCTCCAAGCCCTAAGTTAGACCACTCAGTGCTTATAACTGTGTTGTTTGATAATTTATCTTGTTTTTTTAGATGTTTTGCTAAGAGACATAATAGTTGATCGCCATCAATAACACAACCTTTCTCATCAACTAATATAATTCTATCACCATCGCCATCTACAGCTATTCCAAAGTGAGCTTTTGAATCAATAACAGTTTGTGATAATTGTTCAACATGTTGTGAGCCACATTTTTCATTAATGTTGTATCCATCAGGATTGTTGTTAATAGCAAGAACACCTGCGCCTAAATCTTTAAATGTTTGTGGCAATATATAGTGATAAGCACCATTAGCACAATCCAAAACAACTCTAATACCTTGAAGAGCTTTATAATTTGGTGCAATTTCCCTCATATCTTTAATATATTCTTCAACCAACTCTTCTTTTCTAATTACTTTCCCAAATTGTTGAGTTTCACTATTTGTCATGGGCTCATTAAGAGCTTTTTCTATTTCGTCATAAAGTTCATCAGAAAATTTATCGCCAGTTTGATTAATTAATTTTAGACCATTATCAAAATAAGGATTATGAGAAGCTGTAATCATAATCGCCATATCAACATCAAGAGATTTAGTTTTGCACGTTAATAAAGGTGTAGGAACAACGCCTAGAGACAATACATCGATTCCATTGGCATTAAACCCAGCTATTAAAGCCGATTCTAACATATCTCCAGAAATTCTTGTATCTTTTCCAATTGCAACTCTTTTTTTATCCAAGCAAACAAGTTTACTTAATACATTTGCCAGTTTAATAGAAAAGTCAACATTAATGGGGTGTTGTCCTGCAACACCCCTAACACCATCAGTTCCAAATAAATTACTCATATCTAACTCCAATATTGTTCTATATAAATAAAGGTATGTTTATATAAACGATATTGCAAGCGTTTTGTAATATTTATTATAGAACGTATCTAAAGCCCATATAAACTTCGTGATCTGTTGTTTCTGTTTTACCATTATAGATGTTTAATTCACCATCACCCATATCATAATAACGGTATCCAACATCCATGTTTAAGCGATTTGTAATTTTTGCAGAAATACCAGCACCAAGAGACCAAGTAAAGCTATTTGCTTTAACATTAAGTGTTGTATCAACAGAGTTGTTTTTAATTGTTAGCTTATTGCTTGAATATCCCACACCAGCATTAACAAAAGGTGTAAACCATGTATATGGGAAAAAGTCATAGTACACAACAAACATATAAGATTGTGATTTAAAGTTTACTCTAGAGAATTCTGTAACATTTTTCTCGTTTTTCTTTCTCCAAATATATTCAAGTTCAGCTCTCCAGTGTTCATGACGATAGCCAATAGCACCACTAACTAATAATCTTTTTTTATTTATAACGCCATCAGAAGGGCTTTCATCTAATCCTCTAGCGTCTTCAACTTCAATTTTTGCTTGTCCAACTCTACCAGCAAGGTAAAAGCCATCACATTCAGCATAAGATATTTTTGCGCTTAAAATTAAAATAGCACTAAAAAGTATAAAGTATATTTTTTTTGTCATATTAAAGGGCTCCAATTTAAATGGTTTTCAATAATTTTTAGACAAAATATCATAAATTTTCTATAAATCAAGAAAAAAGTTAATAAAAAGTTAAAAAAAATAAAAAATACCAATACGTGCTTATAAAGATTGATTTTAAATTGATATGTGTTAAATAAAAATCAGGGTGACCGGATAGTTGCGCTAATATTTTATTGGTGAGGAAAGTCCGAGCATCGTGGAAACAAGATACCAGATAACGTCTGGCTAGAGAAATCTAAGGGAAAGTGCCACAGAAAATTACCGCCAAATTTATTTTGGCAAGGTTGAAAAGGCGAGGTAAGAGCTCACCGCAAAGGTAGTAATATCTTTGGCAAGGTAAACCCTATCTGATGCAAGACCAAGTTAGGAGAGTGGTTTTTAGCCATTATACGGAGAGTTTCCACTCCACTCCAGAGGTGGGTCGCTTGAGCCAAATGGTGACATTTGGTCTAGATGAATAACTATCGCTTTATAATTAAAGTACATAACTCGGCTTATAGGTCGCCCTTGTTTTTTAGGAGGAGAAAATGCAAAAGCAACACACATTAAAGAACGCAATAGAGATTTCTGGGATAGGTTTGCACTCAGGAATGCCTGTTTGTTTAACAATAGAACCTTCTGCTGAAAATACTGGTATTGTTTTTCAAAGAACGGATATTGCCGATTCTATACCTTTAAAGGCTCTTTATTCAACAGTGATAGATACAAGAAATTGCACTTGTTTAGGTAGCTCTCCTCAAAACATTGTTAGCACAATAGAACACTTGATGGCTGTTTTGTATATTTTAGGAATAGATAATGCTTTTATAAAAATAAATAATTCCGAAATTCCAATTTTAGATGGTAGTGACAAAGAGTTTTTAGAAAAACTAAATAACGTTGAATTAGAAGAACAAAACGCACCAAGAAAAATACTAAAAGTAAAAAAAGAAGTAACATTTAAAGATGATAAAGGGTCTTTTGTTACATTATATCCATCAGATGAATTAAGTATATGTTTTGATATAGATTTTCCATCACCAATCGTGGGTCATCAAAATTTTAACAAGACAATTACATCTGATGTTTTTTCTTCAGAAATAGCCCCTTGCCGAACATTTTGCGAAAAATATCAAGTTGATTACCTAAAATCAATTGGCTTAATCAAAGGAGGTTCTCTAGATAATGCAGTCGTTTTAGATGGTGATAAAATCTTAAATCCTGAAGGTTTTAGAGTTGTAAACGAATGTGTTAATCACAAAGTTTTAGATACTATAGGTGATTTATATACATCTGGATACTATATATTAGCAAAAGTTGTTGCTAACAAAAGTGGTCATTTCCATAATAACGAGATACTAAAGGTGTTATTTAGTTCGCCCGAAAATTATGAAATTGTTTAAGGAGATAATATATGAAAAAGTTTTTTAGCTTAATATCATTTACTTGTATTATAATGTTATCAGCGTGTGCTTCAAATGAAAATATCATCAATGACGAAGATAAAACAGCTGAACAATTATATACAGAAGGGTATAATTATCTTGAAAAAACATCTTACCAAAAAGCTGCAGAAACTTTTGATAAAGTAGAAATGGAACACCCATATTCAAAATGGGCAACAAAATCAAAATTAATGAGTGCATATTCTTATTACAAAGCTGAAAACTATGACGATGCAATAGCAGCTCTTGATAGGTTTATTAGGCTTCACCCTGGCAATAAAGATGTTTCATATGCTTATTATTTAAAAGGTTTAAGTTATTACAATCAAATATCTTCATCAGAAAAAGAGCAATCAGCCACCAAAGATGCATATGATACTTTTTCACAAATAATAACATTATTCCCAACATCCGAATATGCAGAAGATGCAAAATCAAAAATGACCCTAATTGAAGATCATCTTGCAGGACACGAAATGACCATTGGTAGATATTATCTTGAAAACAAAGATTATGTTTCTGCCTTAAATCGTTTTTCTGCAGTAACTGATAATTTTCAAACAACTCCACAAATAGAAGAAGCTTTATATAGAGAAGTAGAAATTTACACAATTCTAGGTTTAACAACAGAAGCTAAAAATAAAGAAAAAATTCTAACTTCCAACTATCCAGAAAGCAAATGGTCAAAGCTTGCTCAAGAATTAGTTTCAAAGGAATAATAAAATAAAATGCTGAAATTTCTCTCCATTAGAAATGTTGTTTTAATAGATAGCTTAGATATAGATTTTTCTAAAGGGCTTACAGTTTTTAGTGGAGAAACAGGTGCCGGTAAATCAATTTTATTGGATTCTCTTGGGCTAATTTTAGGAAATCGCTCAGAAACATCTTTAATAAGAGTTGGTGCAGATAAACTTACCGTTACAGGTGTTTTTGAAATAGATGCATCAAATAAAATATATGATATTGCTAAAGAATATGATTTAGAAATTGATGGTGATATTATAATAAAAAGAACAATAACCCAAGATGGGAAGAATAAAGTCCTTTTTAATGATCAAGTGATAACCCTAAAACTTCTAAAAGAAATAAGCTCAAATTTAATAGAAATACATGGACAACATGATAACCAAGGTTTATTAAACCCATCATTTCATGAAAATATCCTAGATAGTTATGGTTGTTATAGCAAAGAGCTTGATAATGTTAAAATAAGCTACGATAAATATAAAAAAAGCCTCAAGAAACTTAAAGAAAAAGAAGAGCTAATAAAAAAAGCCAAAGAAGATGAAGAAAATATAAAACATTGGGTAAAAGAGTTAGATAAAATATCTCCTCAAAAAGACGAAGAAGATATCTTAAGATCTAAACGTCAAGAACTAATGAATGCTGAAAAAATAATAGAAAAGTTAAATTATGCTTATAGTAATTTAAATGGAGCTATATCTGTAGCAGAGCAGTTATCAAAAGCTCTAAACTCTATCTCAAAAGTAAACGAACTTGTAGATGGCAAATATTCATCATTAGAAGAAAATATTGAAAACACCCTTTATACTATCAATGATATTATTGATGAAATAGAAAATATATCATCCTCAATAAGCTTAAGTCAAAATGAAATAGATAACATCGAAACAAGATTATTTGCTCTAAAGGATTTAGCAAGAAAACATCAAACAACGATAAATGATCTTCCTAATAAAAAAGAAGAGTTTGAAAATATATTAAATAATTTGCAGAATGATGTAGATAATTTAGAAAACCTATATAAAGAAGTTGAAGAAAATAAAAAAGAATATACTAAATCTGCTCTAATTTTAAGCGATATGCGTAAATCAAAAGCCGAAGCTTTAGATACTAATATAAATAAAGAGCTCCCTCCATTAAAAATGGAAAAAGCATTGTTTAAAACATCTATAACAATAAAAGAAAAAGATTGTTGGTCTGATACAGGTTGTGATAACGTTTGTTTTGAAGTCTCAACCAACCCAAATACACCATTAGGAGCATTAAATAAAATAGCATCAGGTGGTGAGTTATCACGTTTGATGCTTGCTCTAAAGGTAAACCTAGCACAGCAATCAAGTCAAGAAACTCTTATTTTTGATGAAATAGATACCGGAATAGGTGGTGCAACTGCTCAGGCTGTTGGTGAAAGATTATCAAGATTATCAAAAAATCTTCAGATTTTAGTCGTAACCCATTCTCCTCAAGTTGCATCTTTTGGTTCAAGTCATTTCAAGGTTGAAAAACAAACAAAAGACAATATAACAACAACTAATTTAATTAAGTTGGATGAAAATGGTAAATTAGAAGAAGTTGCAAGAATGTTATCAGGCGAAACCATAACTAAAGAAGCACGCGCAGCAGCAAAGGTCCTGCTAAATAAAGAAACAATGGATAGTTTATTTTAATTAAAGTGCTTAAAGATTTCTTTTTCGCCTTTTTAATCTTGATAACTTATAACTAACAACAGATGTATCCCTTCCGGCTTTTGCAAGTCGATCATACATACGCTCAATTTCTTTTTCTAGATATGCTGTTTCTATATCACTTTCAAGAGTTGCTTTTTCTTCCTCATCACCAAAAGCTCTTATTCCACAAACATATCTAACAAGGTCGATAATATCTTGATTTGTTTCAAGCTTTTTCTTAATGAAATAAGGTAATTCATAAACTAACTGTCTTGCATTTGCATAAACCTTTTTGCCATCTTCTTCGCATTTACCATATTTTGATTTTAATAATTCAAAAGCAACTTGTAACTCAAAATCATTGTCAACAACAATAAATGGTACAGGATCAGCAAACCCCTTATTTGCCATTGATTTCAAATATTCTAATAGGTGGTGAAAGAACCCACCAATATTATAAAGAATAAAAGGTTTTTTCTCCAATAATCCATCCTGCATAGCAACGCAATCATATGCAAGTTCATCCAACGTTCCAACGCCACCAGGAGCAAATACAACAAAATCAGCATCAAGTAAACGTTGCTTTCTTTCTTCTAAAGTTTTTGCAAAAATCACATTAATATGCTTTAACATTGCATCTTCAGAGTCATATAGCTTAAAATATTCTTCAGTTGTTATTCCTTGAATTGGCAAATCTTGATCAGTGCAGTTTTGCTTTTCATTCCAAGCATCCATAACACCTCTAGCAACAGCCCCCATAATACCAGAATTTGAAAGCCCAAAATCCAACTTGAATCCCATACGAACAATAGCCTTTCCTAGCTCATAAGTCTCTTTTACATAAATAGGATTATGTCCACCTCTAGAGCCACCAGCAACAAAAACACGAATACCGTCTTTTTGGTTTTCCTTTAAAAAAGAGGAAAGAAGCCCTTTCTTGTCATCGCAAACTGTTTTTTTTCTAGCCATATTATAACTCCTCAATATCCCCTTGTTTTTGTTTTCTATAAAAATCTTCAACAAATTCATCAAGCTTATCTTCACTCAAAGCCTTACGAATACCTTGCATTAATCTTTCATAATATCTAATATTATGCCAACTTAAAAGCATAACAGCAAGAATTTCATTACATTTTTGCAAGTGATGAATATATGCCCTACTATAATTTGTACATAAAGGACAATCGCAACCTTCTTCAATAGGGCGGTGGTCTTCTTTATGGCGAGCATTTCTAATATTTATAGGTCCATATTCTGTAAAAGCTTGAGCTGTTCTTCCTGAGCGTGTAGGCATAACACAATCAAACATATCAACACCTCTTAACACAGCGCCAACAATATCATCAGGTTTTCCAACACCCATTAAATATCTAGGTTTATCTTCTGGTAACATTTCAGGAGCATAATCAAGAACTTCAAACATCTTTTCTTGTCCTTCACCTACAGCAAGCCCACCAATGGCATATCCATCAAATCCAATGTTTTTCAAAGAGTTAGCAGATTCTTCTCTTAAATCTTTAAATACACTTCCTTGTTGAATACCAAAAATACCATATCCATCACGATTTACAAATGCATCTTTACTTCTTTTAGCCCATCTCATAGAGCGTTGCATAGATTTTTTTGCCTCATCATATGTGGCAGGGAACGGAGTGCATTCATCAAAACACATTGTAATATTTGAATCTAATTTATGTTGAATTTTTATAGATTCTTCAGGCGATAAAAAGAATTCTTTACCATCAACATGAGATTTAAATTTTACCCCATCTTCATTAAGCTTTCTCAATCCCTTCAAGCTCATAACTTGAAAACCGCCAGAATCAGTTAAAATTGGTTTATGCCAATTCATAAACTTATGTAGTCCCCCCATTTTCTCTACTAAATCAGCACCAGGACGCAACATTAAGTGATAAGTGTTTCCTAAAATAATTTCAGCACCAGTAGATTCTACAGATTCAGGTAACATTGCTTTAACTGTTCCACATGTACCAACAGGCATGAATGCAGGAGTATTAACAACACCATGCTTTGTGTGTAATTCACCTAATCTTGATTTATTATGTGATTTTAATATCTCAAATTTTAACGACATTTTTTATCCTTACTTAGTTTTCTTTATAAATTTTACTCCACAAAGGAATTTCGTTACCAATTCCCTTTTTTGTTTTATGTTTTTCAACAAATCCCATTTCGCCATTATCAAGCATAATTCTTAACCACTTTTCATCAACAGTGTAACCAGTTAATCTAACAGTTGTTCCTTTTTTAACTTTTTTATAGATATCAAAACTATTATCGGCTCCATGTCTGACGTCAGCATCTTCTGTTAAGTGATAAAGCCTGTTTTTATCTTGCAAATCAACAGGGATATCAAAAATCTTAGAAACAGATACGTCGCTATAAATGGATTGACCATTGTTAAATAATACCGTTTGTTTAACTCCAGTTGTGTCTTGTCTAGTTTTTTCAAATTTATTTAAGCATATAAAGCCAATAACCAATATAACAGCAACAATTATTCCTAACGGATAAACCAGTTGCAAGCGTTGTAGTTTTGTAAAATTCCACTTCTTTAACAATAAAGGTTTGTTATTTTTTAACAATGAAATATATTTATCAATATAAACCATCTCAACATTATTTGCATATTCTTTTGCAAGCATAAACAAAGTTAAAGCTTCTTCGTTTTTATTTTCATTTAAGTAAGCAAGAGCATTATGAATAAATAGTTTTATATTTTCTTTTCTATCATTAATGGAACATAAATTCCTTGTAATAGCTCTAATGTTAGCAAAAAACGCAGATATTCCCCAAAAACCATATAGCCAGTTATGTTTAGCAATATTTGTAATAACGCTAACAGCTTCATATTGACTACAATAATATGCTTTATCTATTGATTTGTGTGTAATACCTTTTCCTGTAATTTCAATTAATCTAAAAGCTCGCATATTCAAATCTTCTTGCTGATGAATGTTTTTTATAATAGCAAGAGAGTTTTTATCTGGAATATTATTTTTGTTATAAACCATAGATAATAAAATGTAAGCAAGCCTACTTTCTTCGTCTTTTAACACATTATACGCAACAGATATTTTTTGAAATATTTCAATAGCTTCAGGTGATTTATTATAATCGGGGTGCCACTTTTTTACTAGTTCTTTATATTTGGCCCTAATTTCCTCATCACCAGCATTTTGTGGTAAACTAAAAAGATTATAATATCCCAACACGTCAAATTTTATATTGTTACCCATTATCTTATACCTCTTTTAATTTTCTCTACAATTTCGCAAATATCAATAGCTGCTTCCGATTCAGGATAACGATTTAATAAAAGTTCTTTATTTTTTATTGTATCGCGAATTCTTGTGTCAAATCTAATAATACCAAGCAAACTAGGAAAATTCAAGCCGTTTTTTTCAATAACATTGCTTAATTTTTCATACACTTTATAACCATCTTCATAAGAGTTAACCTTGTTCACAATCAAACTATAGTTAGTCTGAATACCGGCTTCATTAATATTTTTTATTAAATCAAAAGTCCTAACCATATCTGAATTGTTTTCAGAACAAAGAATAATAATATTATCTGCAATATTATAAAAAGATAGGTTGTTAGGATTTATTTCACTTCCAGCATCAATAAAAGTATGGTCATAATTTTGAGCAATAATTTGTATATCATTTGTCAGAACCTGTGCTCGTCCTAAAGGTAATGAGTTGATATAATTATTACCAGCCATTCCAGTTAATATATTAAAGTTTTGATTTCTATAAGCGAGAACAAGTTGATTTAATGTTTTTCTACCTTTGATATATTCTTCAATATACATTGGATTCTGAATGGATATATATTCTAGAATATTAGAATAGTTTCCAATTCCATCAATGGTTAAAACTTTTTGTTTTTGTTTATTCAATGCGTGTGCAAGCGTCAAAGCAAGCCAAGAAGCCCCAATATTTTCAGCCCCAGAAATAAGAGCATAAATATTCTTATTATGCATAGTTTCCAAGAATAAGCTATTATAAATAATATCCGAAACTTCTTTCAAACTAAAATCCTCATAAAAACAGATAAATTAAATCATTTTTTAACACTATAACAATTATACTTTAAATATCAAAGAATTCTTTTTATCTAGGAGCAAATAAATGAGGTTATTTAGTTTTCTAACAATATTTTGCTGTTTTTTCTGCTTAAACCTAAGAGCCGAGGCTGTTGATAATGCCGAAATATTTAAAAAAGCTGAAACGTATACAAGAAAAAACGGGTATAAAGAGCCATTGTATATAGGTGAAAAAACAAAAGACATATACACGGATCAGTTTAATATATTTATGTTGGCAAAACCAGATAATTTTCCTTTTTCCTCTAAAGAGTATGGTTCTATTTTCAATAAAATATTTAGAGATTTGTTTGATAGAGAACATATATTAATAACTATCTCAAGTTATAGTCGAGATTTTTCGTTAGTTGAGGAGGATTTTGAAAGAAGAGATTATCGTGATTTGGAGTCCTATAGGGGACTTATTGGGGTATATTATAGAGAATATAAATATAGCAAGAATGATTTTCTTTATCCGTCAATAATGGAAAACAATGTGCACTTTATTGTGCCTTCAGATAAAGATTTGGATGTAAAAGAAAAAGAGGATTTGAAAAAATATAGAGGAATTTATGTAAAACAAGATAGTTTTTCTGATTATGTATTAAGTGAGTTTTCTAGATTAAATATAAAAGAAGTTGAAAGCTGGGATGAAGCATTTGAAAAAATAATGACATCAAAAGTTGATTTTATGGTTGGAACATACTATCCAAGTCAAATAGCTTTGTATAAGGTAGGTTTAAGGCCTTATGTTAGATATAGCGTTGAACCTATTTGGAAAATGCCGATGTTTATTCGTTTGGATGCAGAAATGCTTAATATGCCAAGAATTGCTCAGCTAAAAAAATATCTAAAAAGCAATAGATATAAAAGTGTAAGAGATGAGATTTTTACAAAAATGTTAGAAGGATACAAAGAAAATACTAAAGGGGTTGTTCCGCCTCAATATATTAATTCTTCTGCGACACCCCAAGAAGGTGAGAATAACTAAAAACAATCAAACAAAAGCTTGAAAAATATAAAATAAGGATATAGTATAACGCAAAATTAAGGAGAGAAAAATGGTTCTTTTGGTTCATCATAGTATATCGCCTCAATCAAGAAAGGCTCGTCTTATTATGGCTGAAAAAAAGATGTTGTTTGTGTTAAAAGAAGAAGAACCATGGAATATGTCTAAGAATGTTTTAGATATCAATCCTGCAGGAGATTTGCCAATACTTGTTTTTGATGGGGTTGTTGTTTCTGGAAATTATGCTGTTACAGAATATTTAGAAGAAAGCAACCCTCAATATAAGTTATTGCCAGAAAATGCTAAAAAAAGAGCTGATATTAGACGAGTTGTTGATTGGTTTGATACCAAGTTTTATAATGAAGTGTATAAATACATAGTAAATGAAAAAATTATAAAACGTTTTCATCTTCGCCAAGCCCCAGATTCAAAAATCTTAAAAGCAGGATTAAATAACCTTCATTACCACATGGAATATGTAGATTATCTAACAGAATGTAATAATTATATTTGTAGCGATGAGGTTAGTTTAGCTGATTTAACTGTTGCAGCATATTTATCAGTTATAGATTATCTAGGCGATATCTCTTGGGATAAGTATAAAAATGCCAAAATTTGGTATGCAAAAATAAAATCAAGACCAAGTTTTAAGGATATTCTAAAAGATAATATAAAAGGCATTCCTCCATCAAAACATTATACAAATTTGGATTTTTAATATGAAAAAAGTATATACAACAATACTATCAATTATAATGCTTTGTTCTTGTACTAGTGGAAAAGGACAGGTTGTTTTTCATTGGGATAGATATAATACCGGTGGAGTAAAATTTGCCAGAGATCATTCTGAATGCATGCGTCAAGCAGAGCCTATAAAATTTTTCCCAAGCTTCAAGAGTTGGTTGCGCTCAGAAGAACAACGTTATGATATTGTTGTAAAATGGCATAAAGAACATGGTATATGGGCAAGTTTTGTGCCATACCCTGGTGCTATGCCAATAATGGTTAATTCTGTTCGTAATGATAGTAAGTCAAGTCCAAGAGCATATCAAAGATGTATGCTAAGAAAAGGCTATGTTGAACGTACAACGGATATTCCTGAGGCATCTAATTTGTTTGTTTACAAGCCTCAAAGTGTAAATCAAGACGTTCCTTTTGATGACACATATCATTACGACTAGTTTTCATAAATATTATATCCGCCTCCTGTCGCTTTATAAAAAGCAGCAATGTTTTTTATAATATTTGCATTGCTATCTATAAGATTATTTTGAGCATCAAGTAAATTTTGCTCTGCTTTTGCTAGTTCACTAAATTCAATCAACCCATTTTCATATTTATTTTTTGTTAGTTTTAATATGTTTTTTATTTGATTTAAAGCATTTGTAGCATGTTTGTTTTGGGTGTATGTGTGTTTGATAGTGTCTATTGCTGTTTTTATTTCTAGTATTGCAGTTAAAACGGCTTCATTGTAGTTTAATAAATATTCTTCTTTTATGCTCTTTTGTAGCTCAATGTTGTTTTTTAGTTGTCCCCAATTCCAAATTGGAATGTATATTTCAGGTGTATAGCTATAAACTTGAGATTTAGTATTAAATAAATTAGAGCCACTTGTATTCATAAACCCCCATGCCATATCTAGATTAATATCAGGATATAAATCTGTAATTGCTTGGTTTACTATTGCGTTTTGCTTTTTAATGTTTGTTTCGGCAATAACAACATCAGGTCTTGTTTGTATAATATTTAAAGGAAGTTTGTGTAGTTTTTTTACACTGTATTTAAATGTTTTTGATGCTATGTTATTGTTTGTTTTTTCAAGGTTTATTGGTAGTTTTTGTGGTAGGACGCCAAGCAGTGTTGCAATAGCATTCTTGCTTTGTTCAATTTGTGATTTGTATTCAGGTATAAGTTGTTTTGTCTTTTCAGTAACAAAATTAGCGTGGCTTAAAGCTAGTTCTGTTTCAATTCCTGAATTATATTTTCCTTTAATTGTATCTAAAATAGCATTTTGAAGCGATAAGTTTTTGTTGGCTATGCTAAGTTTTTCCTGAGTAGATCGTAGTTCTATGTAGTTTAATATAATTTCAGATATTATCATAACTTTAATATTTGCTATAGAATATTGAGCATTTTTTAATAACTGATAATATTGTTCGCTGATATGTTTGCCTTTTCCCCAAACATCTATCTCCCAAGAAAAATCAAATCCAACTCTAAAGTCATTGGTGTTAGAATAAGTGTTTGATATGTTATTGCTTTTACTGAAAGAATAATTGTTTTGAGAGTTTATCATCGGATAATATGATTTTGATTTTATCATATATTGTAGTCTAGATTGTTTTAATCTTTCTATTCCTTGTTTTATGCTAAAATTACTATTTATTGCGTATATGAGTAGTGTATTTAAATCTTTATCGTTGAATATTTCAAACCAATTATGTGTAATTGTTTTATCAGTGTTTCCTATTTTAAGAGTTTCTTTTATCTCTGTTTGAGATATGAAGTCATTGCTTTTATACTCATCTCCAACAGAACAAGCAACTAAGGTATTTATAATAAGTAACATTAAAATTCTATTCATCTTTGTTTTCCTTTGTTTTATATTTATTAACAGGAAAGAAATACTCCTTAATGCTTTCAAACACTGAAAAAAGCGCTGGTATAAAAATAATACCAATAGTTGTTGCAAAAAGCATTCCAAAGAAAACACTAACACCAATAGATATTTGTGAGTTTGCACCAGGGCCAGTGGCAATAATCATTGGAAATACGCCCAAAATAAAAGTCATAGCAGTCATTAAAACAGCTCTAAATCTTTCGCTAGCGCCTTTTTTTGATGCTTCTAAAATGCTATATCCTTTTTCTCTATATTCTTTTGTAAATTCTACTATTAAAATAGCATTTTTAGCCGCAAGACCAATTAAAAGAATAATGCCAAGTTGTGCATAAATGCTCAATGGAAGCCCAAATGTTTTTAATCCAATCAAAGCGCCTCCAACAGCAAAAACGGTTGAGAACATTACAGAAAAAGCAAGCATCCAGCTTTCATATTGTGCAACAAGAAATAAATAACAAAAAATAACAGCAAATGTAATTAATGCTCCAATAATTCCACGTGTTTCTGCTTCTTGAAGCGATAAGTCTGTCCAATTAATATTAAAACCTTTGGGTAAAACTTGTTTAGCAATTTTTTCTAGCTTATCCATAGCTTGTCCACTACTAATATTTTGTGTTGCTTGAGCATTAATTGGTGCTGATGTATATAAGTTATATCTAGATATAATCTTAGGCGATATTTCAGTAGAAATAGTGGCAAAACTACCAATTTTAATTAGATTACCATTGTTGGATTTTACATATAAATTCTTAATATCGTCAATGCTTTTTCGATAATCAAAATCTGCCTGTAATATAACACGATTAACTTGTCCACTTAGGGTAATATTGTTTATATATGAAGCTCCTAAATTAGCTTGTAATGTATTGAATAGCTCGCTAACCTCAATCCCATAAAATAATAGTTTTTCTCTATCAACGTTTAAATAAATATGTGGAGTATCTGATCTAAATGTACTAAATGCATATTCGAAATCTTTATCCTTGTTTATAATATTGAGATAATTTTTTAAAGTATCTGCTAAATCATTAGGGGTTAAGCTATTGTTCGTGGCAATTAATTCTAAAGACAGACCATTACTTTGACCAATACCTGGAATTGAAGGTGGGGCAAAAAAGTTAATGTCTGCCACTTTAGATGAGTTAAACATTTCTTTTAATTGTTTAGATATGGCATTAAGAGTTAAATCTTTAGATTGTCTTTTACTCCAATCATCTAAACCAATAACTCCTAACGCAACATTTTCTCCACTTCCACCTAAAATACTATATCCAGCAACACTAATAACATATTTAACTCCTTTTACTTTAAGAGCTTTTGTTGATAGATCTGATAAAACCTCATTTGTCTTATTTATGCTAGCAGTTGTATCTAGCTGAATATTTGCAAATATTATCCCTTGATCTTCTTCTGGTAAAAAAGATGAAGCAGTGTATTTAAATCCTATTGCTATTAAAATAATTGTGCAGATTATAATTAAAGAGGTTAAAACAATGTGCTTCGAAAAAAATCCAACAACACTAACATATTTATCTCTAAAAAAATCTAATCCATTGTTAAATATTTTAAAAAATGCTCCAATTTTTGTATCTGTTTTTTTTAGTAAAATAGAGCATATAGCAGGGCTTAGTGTTAAAGCATTAATTGCAGAAAATACAACAGCAGTTGCGATTGCAACAGCAAATTGTTGATATATTTTTCCAGTTATTCCAACCATTAAACCTACCGGTACAAATATAGCAAGTAAAACAAAAGTTGTTGCAATAACTGCGCTACCAATTTGTTGCATAGCTTTAATAGATGCATCATAAGAGTTTAGCCCTTCATTTGTCATTAAATATTGTACTCGTTCTACAACAATAATAGCATCATCAACAACTAGACCAATAACCAAAATCATGGCAAAAAGGGTTAAAATATTTATATCAAAACCCAAAAGATATATAATAATTCCAGTTGCAACTAAAGATACAGGTATAGTAATAAGAGGAATGAATGTCGTTTTTGCTTTTTGTAAAAACAAATAAGTAACCAATACCACTAACATAAAAGTGATAAATAGCGTTTCAATAATTGCATCAATAGATGCGCTAACATATGCCGTTGAGTCGTAAGCTACAGATATATCCATATCTTCATCAAAGTTCATAGATAGATTTTCTAATTCTTTTTTCACATTTTTCATAATCTCAATAGCGTTAGTATTTGGTGTCTGGCTAAGAGCAATAATAACAGCAGGCGAATTATTAAATTTAGAGTTTAAGTTATATGAATCTTGTCCTAAAACAATTTGAGCTACATCTTTTAAGTAAACAACACCACCATTCTCATCTGTTGTAATGATTATATTAGAAAAATCTTCTACACTATTTAATAATCCTTTTGCGCTAAGGCTTAGAACAATATCATTTTTTTTATCACTAGGAGCAGCTCCAATACTGCCAACAGCAGCTTGGGTGTTTTGTTGTTTTATTGTGTTTATAATGTCCGAACTTGTTAATCCAAAATTTGTTAGCTTATCAATATTAAGCCAAATTCTCATACTATATTGTGGGCCAAAAATTTGTACATTTCCTACTCCTTTAATTCTAGATAAAGGGTTTTTAATATTTGTGTATGCATAATTGCTTAAGTATAAATCAGAATAAGTGTTATTAGGAGACTGAAAAGCAATCATTGCCAACATATCAGAGTTTTCTGTTGAAATATCAACACCTTCTCTAATAACTTCTTCTGGTAATTCGCTATTTGCTTGCTGTATCCTGTTTTGTACCTTAACCTGTGCTATGTCAGGATCTGTTCCAATATCAAAAGTAACAGTTAAGTTGTACGAACCATTATCATCAGATGTTGAAGACATATAAATCATGTTTTCAACACCGTTCATCTGATTTTCAATAGGTACGGCAACAGTATCAACCAAAACTTGTGCATTTGCCCCCAAATAAGATGTTTTAACACTAACTTGCGGTGGTGTAATATTTGGAAATTGTGATATAGGAAGCATCTTAAATGCAAGCCCTCCCAAAATAAGTAAAACGATAGATATAACAATCGCAAATCTAGGTCTATCAATAAAAAACTTAGAAAACATATTAATCTCCCAGCTATTTTATTGTGTTGAAAATAAGTTTTGTATTTTTATTTATTGTTGATATATCATCTAAAACAAGCATATCACCATCCATTAATGTATTTTCTATAGCATATTCATCAATATTCTCAGATAAAATGTTTATAGGGGCTGAAAAAACACTGTTGTTTCTTGCTATGTTTATATAATTTCCATCTTCTTTCATTTTAACATATTGCTTTTTTATAAGGATGATATTTTTGAGCTCTTTGCTTGTTTCGATGTTAACAAAAGAGTTCGGCAAAAGTATATTATTTTTATTATCAAAATATGCATATACAGATAGAGAATTTGTGCTTTTATTTAATTGGTTATCACTGTATTTAAACTCACCTGAGTTTTCAAAAATATCTCCGTTTGTAAGCTTTAGTTTTATAACGGTGTCTTTAAAAAGTTTACCATCGTTTTGCAGCATATTTATATACTCAACATCGCTTAAAGAAAACACAACTTTTATTGGTGTTGTTTGTATAATATGTATTAAACCTCCATCATTTGGTGAAACATAATCTCCAACACTTAAATTGAAATTTCCTATCTTTCCTGAGATAGGGGCTTTAATTATTGTGTAATCATAATTTATTTTTGCAAATAATTGGTTTGCTAACGCTTCTTTATATGCAGCTTCTGCTTTTGTGTAGTTGTTTTTTGCATTTTCTATTTCTGTTTCAGAAAATGTGTTTTTACCAGATTTTTGCACTCGTTCATAATACGATTTTGTATAGTCCAAATTAGATTTTGTTTGCAATACATTAGCATCAGCAGATAAAAGTTTAGCATTATATTCATCAGGATTAATATTTATCAATAAATCACCTTCTTTAACAAAACTTCCCTCTTTAATAGATATGTTATTAATGTACCCACTAACAAAAGGAATGATTTGTACTTGGTTTATTGCCTCTGTTTTTCCAATATAAGATTTTTTTACAATAAAGTTTTGAGTTTTAAGAGGCATAACATTGATTACAACGCTATCATTAATAGGAATATGCTTAATTTCTTTAGGGTTATTATGTTTGTACATATAATATCCAAGATAAAAAGAAATAAGACACATTCCTACCAATAATAAAACATAAACATTTCTCTCTTTTGTATATACTTTCATCTATCATTCCCACAATAGTTTTATTAAAAATTTTTTGTAAAAGATAGATAATATTAGTTAGTCCTTTTTCAAGAGTTATTGCATAAGTTCTATTGCTTTAGTTATTTTCTTTATAGAGTTAAGCTCAATTTGTCTCACTCTTTCTTTAGATATATTGTAGGTTTTGCTTAAATCATCTAGAGTAATAGCCTTATCATATAATCTACGTTTAAATAAAATATCTTTCTCTCTAGTGTTTAACACATAAAGAGCTTGGTTGAACATCTTTTTTCTATATTTTATAGTTTCATTATGTGCTAAAGTTTCCTCTTGATTAGGTTTATTGTCAGCAATAAAATCAAGCCATTCTGAAGAGCTATCTTGATCACCATCAACCATTGCGTTTAAAGAGCCATCATGAGATTTTAGTCTCATATTCATATCGGTGACATCTTGTACACTTACATCAAGTGACTGTGCAATATTTGATAACACATTTTGCGATAAGTCTCTATCATCAACCAAGTTTAGCCTGTTTTTTATTTTTCGAAGATTAAAAAATAATTTTTTTTGTGCAGCAGTTGTTCCAAGTTTAACCAAAGACCAAGAATTTAATATATATTTTTGAACAGATGCTTTTATCCACCATAACGCATAAGTAGAAAATCTAAACCCTTTTTCTGGCTCAAATTTATCAATAGCATACATTAATCCTATATTACCTTCCGAAATCATCTCACCAACAGGTAGCCCATATCCTCTATATTTTGCAACAACTTTGACCACAAGTCGCAAATGTGATGTAATAAGCTTGTATGCGATGTTTTTATCTTTAGTTTTTTGATACTCTAAAGCAAGGTCATATTCTTCATCAGATGTCAATATTGGATATTTTTTTATATTTTGAAGATATCTAGCTAAGTTTTCTTCGGGTGAAAAGTCAAGTCCATTTAGAGTAAGTTCTTCTTTCATAATCTTTCTCCTAAAAGTTGACTAAAGGAGAGTATATTTAATAATTTTTTTTCCACAACCTAGACAATGGTTGTATTGTTTTTAATGGAAATTTAAGATTTTTTTACTCTAAGCTCAACTAATTATCTATTTCTTCAAAACACCAATTAGCTCTCGTATGTCTTCAGGCACATCAACACAAAAAGACAATTCTTTCTTAGTAATAGGGTGAATAAAGCCTAAAGAATATGCGTGCAAAGCTTGTCTTGGAAAGGTATTTACATATTTTTTTTCCATAACAGGAAGATTAATATTACTCTTTTTAGGTTTTTCATATATATCATCACCAATCAAATGACAGCCAATACTAGATAAATGTACTCTAATTTGATGGGTCCTTCCTGTTTCTAAGTTACATTTAACAAGTGAAGCAATATTCTTATAGTTTTCCATAACTTCATAGTGTGTAATAGCCGATTTTCCACCACTTTGAACCAATGCCATTTTTTTTCTATCATAATAACTTCTTGCAATATTTCCCTCAATAGTTCCTTTTTTAGGTGAGGGAACGCCATAAACTACAGCAAAATAAGTTCTTTCAATAGAATGCTTAAAAAATTGTTCAGCTAAACCTCTGTGTGCAATATCATTTTTTGCTACAACAAGAATTCCACTAGTGTTCTTATCAATTCTATGTACAATTCCTGGTCTAGCGACCCCACCGATTCCTGATAAGGAATCTTTACAATGATACAATAAAGCGTTTACAAGTGTGCCAGTGTTTATACCAGCCCCTGGGTGAACAGTCATCCCAGCAGGTTTGTTGACAACGATAATGTCTTTATCTTCATATAAAACATCAATTTTTATATCTTGAGCAACAGGAGTTGGCTCTTCAGGGTTTGGAATTGTTATCTGATAAATATCTCCTAATCTTGTTTTAAAATCATTATCAGCAATAATTTCTTCATCAGCAAAAACATTTCCCTTTTCAATGAGTTTTTGAACTTGTGATCGCGATAATTCATCAATATCACTAGCAATAAATTTATCAATTCTTTGTCCAGTAGTTGTTTCATCAACAGGATGTGTATATAAAATTTTATTATATTCTTCGCTCATTTTATTCACTTATTAAATATATTTTCACTAATTAGCAGATATAATAAACTAAAATATTCTATAAAATCAAGGAAAGAATACATCAAAATTGGTGTTCAAAAAAACAAAGAGGAAGAACAATGGTAAATGAACTAGATAATTTAGATAGTTTTTTAAGTGCAAATACATCATCCACTCCACTAAAAAAAGAAGAGGACCTCAAACCATCTCAACCTCAATCTTCTGAAAATACAGATATTGAAACAGAGTTCTCAAGATTGTTAAGTAAATTTATAAATGGTGACACAAGTGATACTGTAGATGGTTTCTTTGAACCTTCTAAAAAAGATAGTTTAGATAGCTTTTTATCTCAATCACCTTCAAATGCTACACCTAACCAAGCAGCTGGAGGTTTAGATAGCTTTTTAACAACTCAGCCTTCATCTGGGGCGCAATCGTCTGGTTTAGACAGCTTTTTAACAACCCAGTCTCCATCAGAGGCGCAGTCTTCTGGTTTAGATGGTTTCTTAACCCCACAAACATCATCCCAAACCACATCAGCGACGTTAGATTCCACAATAACATCATCCTCGCCAAATACTAAACAACCAACATCTAATATTGATGTAGATGAATTAAACAAAGATTTAAAACAAGAAGAGGCTGAATTAGCTAGAGCTATTCTAAACTTTAAAGATGGAATAATAGCTATAACTCAAAGAAAAAAAATCAAAACCCCACAAACAGATTATAATGATGATATGCTAAAGCCAAACTACAAACCAAGTGTTGGCAAAAAAATTGCTCAATTTTTGTTAGATGGATGGGATGCGCTAAATAAATATGATCCAGAAAACATGAAAAGATTAAACAAAAATGCAACCGATGAAGAATTTTTAGATTTTGCATCATCTCTAAATGATACAGATATGCAACTTGTAGTTATTTCATATATAGAAATATTGATAAACATTGAAATATGTGAATCACAATATGAGCAAATGAAAGAAGTAATCAAAAAAAACAAGATAAAAAAAGAATTATATGAAGAATACCAGATGATGCAAAAAAGAAGATTGGTTTTTATCGAAAAGATTAAAGCTCAAAAATTCCCAATAGATGCAGAAAAACTTATAAACAATTATTTCAAAGCAGCTCAAAAAGACCCTAAAGGAGCTTTTGAAGCTTTAATAAAAAATCCAGCTATGTTTACGCCAATTCAATTTGATAAAATTAAGGCTAAATTCTTTGGTCTCATTAAAGTAACCCCAGAAGATGGAATAAAATATAACCGAAAAATAGGCGAGTTTATAAAAAATCTGAAAGTATAATTTAAAGTAGACAAACGTATGTTTTTATGATATAATAGCAGAATAAACACCTTTAGGAGATTTGAAATGGTTGATGATACTCAAAATAACTCACAAGAGACACCAGATGTTCAAAATAACTCACAAGAGACACCAGATGTTCAAAATAACTCACAAGAGACACCAGGAACTCAAAATAATACAATAATTACACCAGAAGAGTTTGGTGATGAAAATCTCAACAATCTTGTCGGTGCAGAATTAGGTATTTCAGATGCATATGGTAATTTCAAAAAAGCGCCTCCAAAAGAAAAGAGATCTGTTCCAGATAAACCAGAAAAGTCAAAAATAGATTCTTCTACTGGTAAGAGTAACGGAATTATGGATCTTTTGTGGAATGAAATTTTTGTTCATTCTGCAGATTGGCTGTTAAACAAAAGTGTAGATTTTGCCCTTAATCTATGCCATTTTGCGTTGTTTTCAGATAATGCAGCTGAAGAATCTAAAAAAGATTATTATCAAATCGGCGAAAAAGTTTTCGAAAAAATGGATAAAGACTTGAAAACAAATAAAAATAAACTTTTAAATGAATATGCTGTAACTGCAGAAAATATTGATAAAGTTCTTAGAGGTGAAGCGCCTGTGTGGCCAGAAGGAGTTTCAGCGCCAGATAATTTTGAAAGTCTGGTTGCAATGGTAAGAGCTGGACGCGCAGATAGAGAGAGAGGTGTTGAAACTGAAGACACCAAGAGGTTAAGCCTTTATGAAAAAGTACCAAATATGATAGAGGCAGTATATAGAAAAGAAAAAGATTTCACAAGATTGGCTGTTTGTAAGGCAACTTTAGATATTATGTCAGGATTAAAGAGTGTTGAATACTCTCCAGAAGTAACAGAAAAGATGAACGCTTTCAATCATGATTTAGTAAGATATTCTCAAGAGCAAAAAGAGCCAGATCCTAAAGCTGAAGCATTACAGAAAATTGATCAAATGCTACAAGCAAATGAGGGGCGAACAGGTGTAGATGGTACAAATGAGGCTTTAAACAGGCTAAAAGCTGCTTTATCTGATCCAGAAAACACAGATTCAAGAGCTACAATAAAAACTGAATTTGCTAATTTAAATAACTTGGTGATGACTGAGGGTCTTGGTGATAGGTTTAGAGAGGATATGGAGTTTTTCAAAAAAATAAACGATGCTCCTCTACCTGTTAAAAAAGAAGATTTAGTTAATCAATTAAACGAAATGAATACATTAATTGCCGGTGAAGATGATTGCAGTAATAGTATGCGCACATCAATTACCAAAATTAAAGATTCAATAGTATTAAATGAAGGTACATTATCAGATGAGTTTATTGCTGGCGTTAGAGAGCAAATGAAAGAAGTTAGAGAAACTCCTAAAAATGATCCTTCTTATATAGCACAAGCAATACATAAAGGCGCTACTGATGATTATAGAATGATAACTTCTCACTTTATGGAAATTTGTAGAGGCGCTTCATCATTAGAGGAAGGTTTAGCTGAAGGTACAAAATATACCAAAAATCTAGCAGATGAAATAATGAAGGCTAGAGATTTCTTAGAAGAATCAAAAACTTATGATGAAAAAGGGTGTAAGAGCGCTGTTAGAAAAGTATTAGCAGCAGCAGATAGAGAAGAAGCTCCAGCTAGTGGGGTTCCTCTAGAGTTTAACAACATTAAATTGTCAAATGATGTTGCAGGCTTTATGAGACAATTTTACTCAGGTAGGTAAAACATGAAAAAAATGAAAAAGGCCTTAAGGTACATAGCAATATTCTGCACAGTATTTTTGTTCTTAATTTTTGTTTACTTCCATGTTTTCAAAGTCATTTGGAGTTTTAATATATTAAATGTTAAATCCTACAAAGCAATGTACTCTTTCTGGGAAAGGGGCGGTGTTTTTAAAACATTTAAAGATTGTAGCTTGTTGTTTTTAATGGCAATCTTTCCTGTTTTGGGTTTTTATATAACAGCAAAGTTGTATAAAAAAGGATTTTGGGCAACTTTAACAAAACCGATTAATAAACTATATCGCAAATTTAACGCTCCAGAGCCAATGGATGATGTACATATCGTTATAAAAAATTTAGGAGCAAAAACTGGTGATATAGATGAAATTATATCTGATAAACTCAAAGAAAAAGGAGATGTGTTAGCAAACTCAAATACAACAAAAAGTATCCGTCAACTAATCTCTGTAAAAATAGAGGAAAACGAAAAAAAATAATTACTTATTAACTAATCCCATTATAATATAGGAAAGGCAAAAAAGGGAGAAAACATTGAAACCATTTCTAATAATAATAAAAACTCTTATAATTGGTTACCTATGGAGCATAGTCTTTATAGATGGTATTAGAGTGGTTTTGTTAATTAATTGGCATTTTGATATTTTCCTAAGAAGACACTGGGCTCTCCTCGTAGAGAAGTGGAATAGTGGTGAGGTTGTCTCTAATTCTGAATTAGTATTTTATATCATCTTAATCAGTAGTATCCCTTTGTGGATTTTTGGATGGTATGGAATGTGTGTAATAAAATGGAAAAAGTTCTTAAGAGATACTCTTCTAAGTCCAATATATTTATTCAGAGCAATAACATTGAAACGCAAAGCTCCTGTTGTTAAAAAAAGAGCAAGCATCAGTAATGTTGAGCCAATTAAAAAAGTAGCTGTAATCAAAAAAGACGGACAAATAACAAATCAGGGAGCAGTTGTTCAGCCTCAACAACAGCCTCAATCTACAGTTTCTCCTCAAGCCCATCCTGCTACATCAGCTCCTATTGCAGCCCCCTCTAAAAGACAATTACCATCAGAAGTATTGTTAAAATCAAATATAAACACTCAACCTTCATCATTAAAAGGTGCTCAATCATCATATCAACCAGCTAAGAAAAAACAAGAAGCACCTCTTGATCACGCTTTATTTAACTTTACTGAAGATGATTTTGATTTTGACTTTGATTTTGAGAAAAAAGAACCACAAAAGAGCCTTGATGAAAATATTCCATCAGCATTAAAAGTAGAAAAAGCTCCAGAAAATGCTGTAGAAGAAAAAACAATAGAGAAAGCGCCACAAGAAAAGAAAGAACAAGCAAAGCCTAAAAAAGCTCATGAAAAAGACAATTCTCAACCTCCAAAGAAAAAACAAGAAGCGCCAAAACAACAAATTAAAGAATCTCATACACCTGTGCTTGATATCTTAATGCAAAAAGGTTATGAAATTATATCTTCTCCAATTATCAAAAAAACAAAACTTGATTATATTGCTGTTTCAAAAAATCAAATATTGCTATGTCTTGTTGATAAAGAAGTTGGTGAATGGTTGGCTGATGAAGAAAAATTTAATGACGAAGAGCCATTGTGGTTCTCAGAGAGTTCTCATAGAATTTCTCCTGTAAGAAAAGTTGATGTTGCACGAGATGTATTAAAATCTAAATTAGCCATCGGTGACTTTAATTTTGAAATTGTTTCATACGTTGTTATCCAATCAGGTTCAATCATAAATGCAGAAGATATGTTTGATATCTGGAATGAAATGGATATAAATGTAACAAGAATAAATAGAGGTGAACCTAAAGAAATTCGCTTGTTCTCAAAATCAATAGAACCATGTGAAGAAAAGGTTGATCCTTCAACATTTGAAAAACTTAAAAAACTTATTTATAGTATAGCATAATTATTAGAAAAGAGGAAGTATTATGGCAAAAGAAAGAGGTAAAGAGTGGGAAGAATATGATAACGCCGTTAGATGGATGGCTATAACAGCCCTAGTTTCAATAGCTGTTTTTATTGCGTTAATATATTTATCTCAACCAATAGGATTCTTAATTCAAGAAGGTATCTCTAAAGAGAGTATGATTGCTGTAAAAAAATTTTTACAAGCAACAATCTCAGATCCTGGAAAATTATATGATAGATACGTAAGATGGTTTGGGCGATTCTTTGCATACGCAAGAAGCGGTGCTTCATTTAGATTAAGCATGTGGTTTCCATTACTTCCATTTATATTACTACCAATAATGTTAATTGTTGGTGCAAAAAAATGTCCATATAAATTCCAATCAAATGTTCATGGTTCAGCTCACATTGCCACATTAAGAGATATTGAAAGAATGCCTCTTCTTGGTTTTGATGGTTTCTGTATGGTTGTTGGTAAATTCCAAGGTAAACTATTAAAATTAAAAGAAACTCTTTCAACCTTATGTTGTGCTCCTCCAGGTACCGGTAAAACAGCCGGAGTAGTGATTCCAACAATTTTTAACTCTGAAGGTTTAAGTATTATCGTAAACGACCCCAAACCAGAGTTGTGTTACTCAACAACAGGTGCTCGTGCAAAAGTTGGTCCAGTGTTTGTGATTAACTGGGGTAAAGAAGATAACCCAGCAACAGGTGAGTATTATCCAAGCTGGAACCCATTATCTCCCGGTGCGTTGCCGGCTCCTGGTCCTGCCAGAGACTTATACATTGACTCAATGTGTAATACCCTAGTTGAAGACCCCAAAGGTGGTGGTGATGCGTATTGGTCACAAGCTGGTCGTGGTGCTCTCTGTGGTTTAATACACTTCGTTGCATCAAAGTGTGAAAAAGCACTTGCAAATGAGCGCTTCATTCAAAAAATATACGAAGGCTCAATGACCAAAGAAGATAAAGAAGAATTAATTGGTCATTATGAAGAAATGCAAAATGGTAATTTCAAAGCAAATGCCGCCCGTGCAATAAGTGACCTACAAAGTGGCAACCTAACTGTAGAAAATTATCTTCCAATTGGTACATGGCGTTCATTTCCAGATAAATGGATAAATCATGAAGCATGTCTTGCCATGATTTTGGAATGGATTACAGCTGCTCAAATTGAACAAAGTAACGAAATTAAACGTCGCCTTGAAGAAGGTGACCAAATGGCTGCTATGGCAGACCTTATGCGTGATTTATTAGATGATGCTATTAATGAGGCAAACGACTATGGTTATTCTCGTCGTTGCGTAACCGAGCTTAGTGGTTTAAGTGCAAAACCAGATAAAGAACGTGGTTCTGTGTTATCAACAGCATTTAATGGTATTCGTATCTTTAAAAACTCAGCGGTGGTTGCTCGTACAAGCTTTTCTGATATCACTTTTAAAGATATGCGTGGTATGAAAGACCCAATAACTGGTGAATGGAAACCAATTTCCGTATATCTATCAGTAAACCAAACAGACGCTCAAGCCTTAAACCCAATTAGTGCTGTGTTTGTGGACTTAATGAGTGCATATCTCATTTCAAACCCACCAAACTTTGTTAACCCAACAGATGGTAAGATGGGGCCATTCCCAACATTGTTCGTGCTGGACGAGTTTCCACAAATGCCTAAATTGAAAGCCGTTATTGATGGTCCTGCCGTAGGTCGTGGTCAGAAAGTGTCATATCTGCTCATCGGACAAGACTTAGGCCAAATTTCTGGTAAATATGGTAAAGACGACTTAGAGACAGTTATCTCAACAACTGCTTGTAAAGTAATTTTATCACAAAATAACGAGCAAACAGCCGAACGTTTCTCTAAAATGATTGGTAATAAAACCGTTCAAACAACATCATACTCAAGAAATGAAGGTAGCTTAAATAAAGAATTTAACCCATTTGCTAAAAACGTTAGTTATCAACTCCAAGGTGTGTCAGCAATCAGCTCTAATGCACTTTTAAGTTTGCCTATGTTAAAACAAGTTGTTTTGATGCAAGGTTCAATCGAAACTCCAATTATGGCAGATGCTCCTCGTTTTTATCTTGATAAACAAATGTTAGCTTTAGCCAAATTACCACACTCACCTTGGGTGCCAGATTGGATTGTTGCTCAGCGCTCAACAGAAAGCGAGGATATTCTATCAAAATTAGGTATTGATTATGATCCAAACGCAGAAGAAAATATTGATTATGAATTAGAAGATGAATAGTAGAACATCAAAACAATTAGTATTATTTCAAGTATTAAAGAGTAGTGCAAAATATGTGCTACTCTTTAAGCGTAATTTTATTTTTTGGTGTTTAATAAATTTTGTTTTTATATTTTCATTATCACGTATTCCAAATGGATGGACAAATTCTTTAAGTATAATTTGGCTTATTCTTTATTATATTTTTTGGACCATATTCATTAGATATATTAACAAACGGCGACCATGTTTCTCGTTAATAAGAATTTTTAATGGCTTAATTCCTTCAAGTAAAATAATGTTCATCAATATTAGTATTTATATCCTATTATTGATAATCCCCTATCTCCCTCTTTTAATGGGGTTTAGGGATAATTATCTAAACTTTTTTGAAAAATATATGTTTTTTTTACAAGCAAACGAATCATTAGTTGGAAAATATATGTTTTATTTATTAATGCTTATTATTTCTCCATATACTTTTACTCGTCCATATATTGCTTGGATATCTTCTCTTGTAGGTAAAAATCGCTCAATTATAGATGCATATAAAAAAACACAAGGAAATAATCTCTTTTTCATTTTATTGGCAATAATAATGAGTGGAGTTCTTGCTGTTTTATATTATATCGATGTAAAACTAAATATAGGCACTCTCAAATACATAGCATCAATATTGCTAGTTTATTATAATATTGTTTTTATCGAAATTTATAAGATTTTTTATAAACATAAGCCTCGTATTAAGAAATCATCTGAGTAAATTCATCTTCGCTAATAATTTTAATTCCTAACTCCTGAGCTTTTTTTAATTTTGAACCAGCGCTCTCTCCCGCTACAACAAAATCTGTATTTAGAGAAACAGAGCCTGCAACTTTTGCGCCATTGCTAAGGGCTTTACTTTTTGCTTCGCTTCTAGTAAGGGTTACAAGAGTTCCTGTAAAAACAATAGTTTTATCAAGTAGCAATGAGTTATTGTTGATAACGCCCTCAAAATCATCAACTTTAACAACTTTAAGCAGATTATTTATAACTACAACATTATGTTCTTCATTAAAAAATTCAACAATATCCTTTGCAATAGCGCTTCCGATTCCATCAATGCTAATTAAAAGTTGTATATCCTTTTCTCTCATACACTTCATAAAATTTTCAAAACTAATATAATGTTTTGCAATTAAATAAGCTGTAGCAATCCCAACTTGTCTAATACCCAATGCATAAATAAATTTTTGTAAAGATATCCTTTTAGATTTGTTTATAGCTTCAATAAGTTTAATAACAGATTTTGTTCCCCAACCATCTCTATTTTCAAGATTTAAAGAAGGGATAGTAGAAAACAAATCTTGAGGTTTGTTGCGCTCTTCTATTGTAAAAATATCATAAGGCGTTTTAATTATTCCATCATTATAAAAATCTTCAATAACTTTATCACCTAAACCTTCAATATTAAAAGCATCACGAGATACAAAGTGTTTTAACATTTCAATCGCTTGTGCAGGACAAGATAGTCCGCCAGTACATCTTCTAACAGCTTCATCCTCTTCTCTTATAGTGTGTGCTCCACATTGAGGACAAATATTAGGAAAAACAAATTCTTTAATATCATCAGCCCTTTTTTCTTTTAATACACCAATTACTTGAGGAATAACATCTCCAGCTCTTTGAATTATAACAAAATCGCCCACTCTAACATCTTTTCTTTTTATTTCATCTTCGTTATGAAGAGTTGCATGTTTAACAATTACTCCGCCAACATTTATTGGTTCTAAATCAGCAACAGGCGTAAGTGCTCCCGTTCTTCCAACTTGAATTCTAATATCGTTAAGACGAGTAATTGCTTGTTCTGGAGGGAATTTATGGGCAACAGCCCAACGAGGAGTTCTTGTTAAAAAACCTAACCTTTTTTGTAATTCTAAATCATTAACCTTATACACAATTCCATCAATGTCATAATCCAAGTTTGCCCTATTTTCCATTAAATAGTTAAAACTTTTAATAAGCTCATCTTCATTTTTGCATAATGTATTATAAGGGTTAACTGGAAAACCTAATTTTTTAACATAATCAAGAAACTCTTTTTGAGTATTCCATAAAACTTGAGAAACTTCTCCCCATGTATACACAATAAAACTTAGGTTACGCTGTTCAGTAATTCTTGCATCTAGTTGTCTTAAAGAGCCGGCCGCTGCATTTCTTGGGTTTGCAAAAATTTTCTTATTTTCCTGTTCGTTTTTAGCATTTAAATCAAAAAAATCTTTTTTTGACATAAACACTTCTCCACGAACCTCTAATACCTCACCAACTTCCCCTGTTAAAAATAATGGAAAACCTTTTATTGCTTTTAAGTTTTGAGTAATATCTTCACCAATTTTTCCATCACCACGAGTAGATCCTTTAACAAAAACACCTTTTTCATATCTAGCAGAAAAAGATAATCCATCCATTTTCGGTTCAGATGTAAATTCAATATCATCACTTGTGTTCAAAAAACGCTTAACTCCTAATATAAAATCATGCACATCGTCAATGCTAAAAATATCTGCAAGCGATAACATAGGAACTTGTAATTCTACTTTCTTAAATTCACTTTTTACTTTTGCTCCGATTCTTTTGGAAGGACTATCTTCTCTGATTAAATGAGGAAATTTTGCTTCTAATGCATTGTTTCTATGTCTTAATTCGTCGTATTTTGCATCATCAATATATGGTTCGTCGTTTTGATAATAAGCAATATCAGCTTTTTCAATTTCTTTCGCTAAAAACTCTAATTCCTTTTTTGCATCACTCTCTGATATATGTCTAATATCAAACATCTAGCCACTCCTAAAAACAATTATATATATTTTATATAAAATATATTGACAAATTACCATATTTTGATGTATTCTATCTCCAACTTTTTAAGTGTAAGGATTTTTTTATGAAAAATTGTTTAGTAATAAAGCAAATGAAGATAAAACGTGAAAGACATCTTTCCCGCTGTCTTCTTTGTGTTGTTGCATAAAACAAAAACATCATAAAAGGGTATTAAAAGCGGGGCATATAAGTCCCGTTTTTTTATAAACAAAAATTTAAGAGGAAAAAATGAGTACAAATATAAAAAAATATCAATTAAACAACGAAATGGTTTGGATGGGAGATTTATTTAAAATAGATGGTAAAATCCAGTCAAAGCCAACTCGTTTTGTTATTCGTCCTCTTAATGTTAATGACGCAGAGCAAATGGGTGAGCTTTCGCAAAAAATATATAGTCACTTAAAAGATGGCGAAGAATGTTTTATTCATAAACATTCAAAAGAATACTATTATGATGTATTTGAAAATCCGAACATACACTATATTGGTGTTTTTGTTGGTAAAAATCTTGTTGGAATGTCATATTTAAAAATATGCCAAAACAAAGAAGAATTACAAGAAGAGCTTCCAAATTCAAACTATGATTTCTTTAGAAATAATAATGTAAATACAAGAATTGCATCTTTTGGAGCAGACAGTGTACTTCCTTCATTTCGTGGCAATTCATTAAATGCTATTATGATAGACTATCGCTTCAATTTAGCATCAAATCTAAATTGTACAGATTGCACATCAATTGTTGATAGAAATAATCGTTGGAATATGACCCCATATTTTGCAAATCGATTTAATTTATTTTCAACAGCAATAGATCCCTCAGATAATGGTAAAATTTCTTTGCTTCACAAACCAATGGGACAAGATAGTGTTTTATCAAATAAAAAAACAAGAATAAGCATACCATACAATCGCTTTGAGCTAATTGATAAAATGATATCAAGAGGGTTTATTGGTGTTGATTTTGATAAAACGAATGCAAGTGTTACCTTTGCTCATTCATCATTTTATGTATCAAAAGAGCATGCTCCAGCAAACATTTTGGATTTTGCACCATATAGAAATGTATTTTCAATGTAAAAAAAGCTATTTGGGAGCAATATTTTTCTTGCGAAGTATAATATTTTTGCTATTATACATATGTAATATTAATTTTAATTGGAGGTTGCCATAGCTACAGAAAATACTAATGCGCCAGTACGTGAAGCTGACGGACCACGCATAAACAGAGAAATAAAGTCAAAAGAAGTTCGTTTAATTAATTATAACGGAGAAAATTTAGGTGTTGTTTCAATTCAAGAAGCTCTAAAGATTGCACAAGAAGTTGGGCTTGATTTAATTGAAATTTCTCCCCAAGTAACTCCTCCTGTTTGCAAAGTGCTTGATTATGGTAAATACAAGTATGAAATGCAAAAGAAGAAAAACGAAGCCAAGAAAAATCAAAAAGTGGTTAGTATTAAAGAGCTAAAACTTCGTCCAATGATTGAAACTCATGACTATGAAGTAAAATTAAAGCAAGCTAAAAAGTTTTTAAGCCAAGGTGATAAAGTTAAGTTCACAATGCGTTATAAAGGCCGTGAAATGTCTGCTAACGATATGGGAAAAGAAATCTTAAATAAATTGATTGAAGATTTAGAAGGCTTATGTAAAGTAGATGCCGCTCCAAAAACAGAGGGCAAACAAATGTTTATGATTGTTTCTCCAGCATAGGTGTAACAAAATGATTTTAAACAGCTATTCATTATAGAATAGCTGTTTTTTTTGTTTTATTTAGATTTCTTACTTCTTCGTATCCTTACATAAATAAATATCGCTAATCCAATATATTATTCACCAAATCTAGAACTATTTTCTTTTTTGTTTCTAATATTCTATCATATACTTTCATTTGTTCAATTGTTCCACATTTTCCATAACAATAATCAGGATTACTTGTTAAAAAATAATTTTCTTTAATCTCATCAGATAATTTCATATAATTTTTTAATATTTCATCTTTCGAATTAGCATAAAATATATCAACACATCTAAAGTAAATATCATCTAGGCATTTTTCTTGTTCTAAGGCTTCTTTGGCAATATCTGTAATCCCACTACCATAAAAATCCTTAATACAATTTTTAATATCAGACTTAATTTTAACAATTTCATCATCTATTGCTAAAAGGTCTTCATTATAATACTTAACAAAAAAAGTACCTTGAATAATGTTATCCTTTGTAAGATTTAATAAATTTTCATACTGACCTCTGTCGTTCTTTATAAAAAGTTGGTCAATGGGGTATTTACTATTATTGATAACAACGTCTCCATTATCCCCAAAGTTTTCTCCTTTAGTGATTTCTTTTACTAAAATAACTTTCGCATTACTTGCTTTTTTATATGGAGAACTCCATATAATTTCCTTTCCTTTTAAGCGTGAAATATCATCAATATGCTGAGCATTTGCGCTCAAACTCAATAATAAAATAAATACCCCATAAAACCAACTTTTCATTATATTTTACAGCCTTTCTATTCTTGGAAACCAACCTTTATACTTTTTAGCATTAGGACTTTTTTTCAAATGATTTGTATAATTTAATTTCAATAATTTACCAAAGTCATCAGACTTTTCATCTTTGTTTATTTTATTTAACATTGGAATCATTTGCTTTGTCAATAATTTTTTACATGGATAACCAAAATCATTTAAAGATTTATGCAATAAATTTAGTGCAGTATTTGGTTGAAGCATAACAAACATATGTAATAATATTTTTGAATTACCAAAATCATCAACAGTATCTAAATTATAATGATCATAAAAATCTAATTTATAAATAAGTCTTGCATCATCTTTTGATATTTTCTTTAAAGGCTTATCTATTTTTAAACTTGGATGAGTTTTATTAAAATTATTTAATGTAGATTGAATAATACCGATATTTGTAGGCTGATCAATTTTATCTGAATCATCTTCATATCCTCCTTCTTCATAAAAGACAGATTCTATTAATAAATCAAATTTATTGTTTTCTTCATATATACCTATATTTTTAGCTTTTTCTAAAGAAACACTATTAATTTATAATTTATTATCATCTCTTTCCCTTTCTACTTCTGCATCACTCTTTGTTCTTTCATGTTCATTATCTGCAATTTTTATCTCCCGATTTGCTTTATCAACTTTTTCTCGCAATATATCTAGTTCACTTTTAGATGTTTCAGAGGTTTCTTTCTTAAGCTTAGGTTTCTCAATACCTTGCTGTTCACGAAGAGCTCTAATAACACTTAATTGAGTTCCCATATCA
>JAEIGA010000204.1_pt1 | contig 82993 bp, 71 predicted proteins | sample 9270691 | NCBI WGS metagenome assembly JAEIGA01 (sample SAMN17057246, study PRJNA624740) | gut metagenome | biome: biome; isolation source: fecal sample | host: Bos grunniens | place: China: Xizang | collected 2019 | reverse complement strand
TCAACGGTGATAACGCCGTCGGAGGTAACCTTTTCCATAGCGTCAGCGATAAGATTACCGATAACCTCGTCACCGGAGGAAACAGTACCAACGCGAGCGATGTCCGCAGTACCCTTTACCTTAGCAGAGTTTGCTACAAGACCTGCAACAGCCTTGTCAACTGCCTTCTGGATACCCTTGCGGATAACGATAGGATTTGCACCTGCGGCAACGTTCTTCATGCCCTCGTTAATGAAAGCCTGAGCAAGCAGAGTTGCGGTGGTTGTACCGTCGCCTGCCGCATCGTTGGTCTTGGTTGCAACTTCCTTTACGAGCTGAGCGCCCATGTTCTCTGCCGCATCCTCAAGCTCGATCTCCTTTGCGATGGTAACACCGTCATTGGTGATAAGGGGAGCGCCGAACTTCTTGTCAAGCACTACATTTCTGCCCTTGGGGCCCATGGTGATCTTAACAGTATTAGCAAGCTTATCAACACCTGCAAGAAGTGCGTTTCTTGCTTCGATTCCGTAAATAATATTCTTTGCCATTTTAATACATTATCCTTTCAAATAATTGTGTATTGCTTCGTTGGTACTTTATTATTCTACAACTGCGAGGATATCGCTCTGACGGACAATGATGTATTCGTTTCCGTCGCACTTAACCTCAGTACCTGCATACTTGCCGGTGATAACCTTCTGTCCAACCTCAACGGTCATAACAACTTCCTTGCCTTCAACAAGTCCGCCGGGACCTACAGCCACAACCTCAGCTACCTGGGGCTTTTCCTTTGCGGCACCTGCAAGGATGATACCACTCTTTGTGGTCTCCTCTGCTTCTACCATTTTAACGACAACTCTGTCGCCAAGCGGTTTGATAGTCATGATAAATTCCTCCTGAATATTCCAGCCGTCGTGTGACGTGCTTATTTTCGTGTTTTTAGCACTCAAATGGTGCGAGTGCTAACTTACGAATATATTGTACACCCACGATTTCCAAAAATCAAGGGTTTTTTCTATAGTTTACACTTTCGTTACAACTTATTTCCACAATATATAATTATGCCAAAAACCATCATTTTACGCCTTTTTATCACGCAGACAGGGAGAGTGCTAAAAATCCAAACGCCGCTATAATAATGCTGATACGTCAAAAGGACAGCAAACCCGACAACAAAAAGGACGGGTCTAATACTGTCCGCGCTCTCATACAATATATAGAAAATATTTATCGGGACAACATCACAAACGAAACCATCACCGAAGCGTTTCACCACACCTCAGCTTACAAAAACCTTCAAAAGGCATACGGGCAGAACTCCGGCGAAATTTCGGCGTGACTGAGCTTTGGTTTGCGATAAGTCTCGGTCTATGGGAGCCGTGTTATGATCTTATCCTTTATCGACCGTATAAACAGTTATATATTCGGACCGGGGCTGTGTATCACCGTATTTGTATGCGGAATATTTCTGATACTTAAGCTCCGCCCGTTTTTTATTACCAAGCCGCGCCGTATCAAGGCGGCACTTATGTCCGGCGGCACCGGTACAATGTCACCCGTAAAAGCCATGCTCGTAGCGCTTGCCGGAACACTTGGCGTTGGAAATATTGCCGGAGTTGCATCCGCAATTGCAATCGGCGGTGCAGGTGCGGTATTTTGGATGCTTGCAAGCTCCGTGGCGGCACTTCCCATAAAATACGCCGAGATAGTTCTGGCAGTGCGCCATCGAAGATATGATAAAAAAGGCACAGCACACGGTGGTGCATACTTTTACATTTCCGACCACAAAACAAAATTCGCATACGCTATGGCGGCGCTGTTTGCCGCGCTTTGCCTTGGAGCATCCTTTACCATGGGCTGTGCCGCTCAGGCAAACGCCATTGCGGTCTCACTTAACAGCACCGTCGGTATTCCGCCCATCGTTTGCGGATTTCTCTTAGCCGCAGTTACACTGTCCGCCGCATCGGGCGGACTTAAGCGAATCTCTTTTCTCACCTCCCGTTTGATACCGCTTATGAGCGGAATATACATTCTGATGTCGTTCTTCATAATTTTCACCAATCTCCCCACAGCCGCGGAGGTAGTCTGCGATATTGTCAGAGAAGCTTTTGACATCCGCGCATTTGGCGGCGGAATCGTGGGAATACTCACAAACCACGCTCTGCGTATCGGGGTCACGCGCGGCATCGTATCAAACGAAGCCGGATGCGGCACAGCACCTATAGCCCATGCAGGTGCCGAAACCGGTTCTCCTGCCGCGCAGGGCGTTTGGGGTATGTTTGAAGTATTTATCGACACTGCCGTGATCTGCACTCTGACCGCGCTGTGCGTGCTGATAGCCGAAAAAAAAGGAATCGCGCCAACACTTGACGGAATGAGCACAGCAATCGCCTCTTTCGGCAATTTTATCCCATTTGCCGACATGATCCTGTGTGCCGCAGTAGTGGTATTTGCATTCTGCACCATTATCTGCTGGTTCTTCTACGGCACGGAAGCACTCGGATATCTGCGAAACGGCAAACATTGCGGATTTTATCAGAAATTTTATCTTGCGGCATATTCCGTCATTGCCGTTATAGGCTCTGTAATGCCGCCCGACGCAGTGTGGAGTTTGTCGGATCTTACCATAAGCATGATGAGTGCTCTGAACATAACAGCCCTGCTTCTTTCGGTGAAAGAAATAAAAAAAGAAACCGAAAAGTACTTTTATATAACAAAATGATGAAGCTTACGGAAGTTTTGCAAAAATTAAATAATACTGTTGCAAATTGTAAAAATTTGTGGTACAATATATGCATATGTTCTAAAATCTCTCGAAGGAGTACCAAAATCAATGAAAAACACATTTATTCTCGCCATCCTTGCCGGTTTTTGTATCGGTCTTGGCGGCACTGTCTACCTGTCGGTGGATAACCCTGTCGTTGGTGCGGCGCTGTTCTCCATCGGTCTTCTCACCATCCTCGCTTTCGGCTTTAACCTGTTTACAGGCAAGGTCGGATATGCCCTTGACAATCCCCCATCCTACATATGGACTCTTTTGGTCATTTGGCTCGGAAATTTTGTGGGTACTTGGGCAATGGCAATGCTTGTAAGATGTACAAGAGTGTATGATAAGCTTGCACCAAAGGTTAAGGGCATAGTCGAAGCAAAGTTAAACGATGATCTTTTAAGCATACTGTTTCTTGCAATCGGCTGCGGTATGTGTATGTACATTGCTGTAGACCAATACAGGAAGCGCACAAGTATGGTACGCGCACTTTTTGTTATATTCCCTGTAATGGTGTTCATCCTTTGCTCATTTGAGCACTGCATCGCCAATATGTACTACTTCTCCCTTGCCGGCGCCCTCGTTGGAAAAACCTACATATATCTCGCCGTTATGACACTTGGCAACGCCGTAGGCGGACTTATCATTCCGGCACTTACAAAGCTTACCGCAGAAAAGAAATAACCACACGCAGTCCCCCGGAGGAAACAATGCAAAGATACGTTATCGCAATAGATGCAGGCGGAACATTTTTCAAATCGGCTATTATTTCAGAGAACGCAGAAGTTCTACCCGGCTCATTTCTCACCGTTCCGGCAAACAGCGACGGTTCGCCGGAGATAGTGAAGGAAGGTTATCGCCGTACAATCACCACACAGCTTCGCACAGCTCAAAAAGCAGGGATAGAAATATCCGCCGTGGCAATTGACACCCCCGGTCCTTTCGACTACGAGGGCGGAATAAGCCTTATGAAGCACAAATTCAAGGCTATATACAATCTTCCGCTCCGTCCTTGGATAAATGAATATGCAGGTGATGTGCCTGTAACGTTTATCCATGATTCCGCCGCTTTTCTGACAGGCGAGATGTGGAATTCGCCCTACGGCGAATATAAGAACGCCGCAGGTGCAATGATAGGCACAGGGCTGGGTTTTGCCACCATGATGGACGGTGTGGTTCTGAGGAAGCCCGACGGTGATCCGCTGTATGATATATGGTGTGAACCGTACGATATCGGTGACGGCAAGGAGCACATCGCGGAGGACTTTGTTTCCGGACGGGGTATTGCCGCAAGATATGCCCCCGGCGGAAGAAATGCTAAAGAGATAGAGCTGCTTGCCACAACAGGCGATGAAGATGCTCTGAAGGTCTACCGCGATACCGGAACGATTCTCGGTCGTGCGGCGGCGCCGTATCTTAAAAAGGTAGGTGCTGAAATATTCATTCTCGGCGGACAGATAAGCCGTGCGCTTCCGTTATTCGAAGCCGAGCTTCGCGAGGCTCTGTCGGATGTTACCACGCTAAAGAAGATAGTCCGCTCCGCAAGGCTGGAATATTCCCATATGTTCGGAGCCGCTTGCGATTGTTTTTCTAAAATATAACGAAACAGCGCTGTCATGTAAGACAGCGCCGTTTTTTAATTATCACACGCCATCAATGCAAGCATCCACCCCATTCGACGGCGCAAAATCCGATGCGCTCAAATGCCGGCAATTTCTGCTCGGCAATTGTAACCGGAGCGTCCACCGCTTTTATGTGCATAGCCATGCGAAGCATAGAATCGGGTGCAGGTGTGATGTGAAGTGCATTTGACGCTTCACGCTCACCTGTCAGCTCAAAGCTTACAAGATTGTACTCGCTTGCTTCCATTATGGGAAGCCAATATATGATAAATTCGTTTGCTTCTCTTTCAGAAAATCCCATGTAGGCAAGCTTTTCTTCAAGGAACGCCGCCGAATCCTTGCCTGCCACGCAGAATCCCTCATCAAAGCTGTAGAAAGGCGCACCGCTTGTTTCCTCCCAATAAAGGGCGTAGTAGCTTCTGCCGCGAGAGTCCGTAAGCGTGCCATCGGGAGCGGCAGAAACGCTCCAGCCACCGCTGTACGCAGGATATACGGTAGTCAGTCGCTCAGGATGCTCGAATGTAACCGTCACATCCGTTTTCTCTGTGGGATAGAGATACAGCACCGGTTTTGCATAGGCAAAGGAAGAATATCCGCCGTCTACAAAGCCGACCTCGTCTGTTTCGGGGATGTAGTAGTATTCGATGTGACGGGTGTTGCCGTCCTTATCCGTATCGGCGCGATCCTCAAATATAAAGTAGTAGCACGGGACACCGTCCTTAGCTCCCACTCCGGACAGCCGCCAATGAAGCACCATTGTGTCCTTGATACTGCCAAATTCACACATAAGCTCACCGTAAGGCGCATACAGCATAAGCAGATTATCCTCTGTGCGGCGAAGAACATATCCCTCTCCAACATCCATTATAACTCCGCTTGCATCATTTTCGCCGGAATATACCACTTCCTTTTGCGAGTTGTAAATACGGTATCCGCCCTCACGCTGTGATTCAGCTATATAGTTTCCATCATCAAGCTGTGCAAAGAAGAAAAATTCATTATCAAAGGCAAGCTCAAAATTCATATCATACACCGTATATGGCATATAATACCCGTCGCCCCTCACAAAAAAGTCATCATACAAAGTATGCTCTAAATGATTCCCCTCGCTTGTGTGGATTACCGTATCATCCTTAATAAAGAACAGATGCGTACCAGTCTGATAGGTAACATATTCACCAAAAGAACCGATCTGTTCGGAGTCGGCAGGCGCGTCAATTTCAAGCACACCTATGGCGTTTCCGTCATTTCCCCAAACAGGTCTCGTATCAAATATCCTTATTTTCCCGTCAGTCACCGTTAGCTCCGGTATGGGAAGCTCACTTACCGCATCCATATCCATTGCCCGGGTAAAATAGTGAAACGTAACCGGCTCACCGTTTCCGTCAGTACCCTCCACCGTTATTTCCTCGCCGTCTGCTGTAACATTGCCTACAGAGAATCTGTAAGAATGTGACGCAAAATGAATAGTCTGCTTCATCTGCGCATCATATACACGTTCTTCTGTTACGATAAAATCTCCGTACTGCACCGCAGTTTCAGCGGAAGCATATCCGTCGCTCTTACCGCTTTCATCGAGCCAGTGTATTCTGACCCCATCCTCTGTTTTTTCAAGAACATAGGGATTTACGCAGTCCGCGCTGTCAGTAAGCAGAAAATAGCCGTCGTATATTCCCGAAAGCTCGCCGCGGCACATCACGGCAATCTCGCCGCCAATATCAAGAAAAGCTAAGTCCCCCTCAGAGTAAAGTATGCCGTCATCGGCAGTACCGTCCGTATCTGACGCATCTGTCACGGTATCCGATATATCTGCGCCGTAGTCCGTATCGGTTGCGTTTGTTTCATTTCCACCGTCTGCAACGCATCCACCAAGCAGTGCCGCCAACAGGGTTAAAACAGCAATATATTTTTTCATACAAAAACGCCTCCCGTAATATAATAATCTTATCACCAAATAAGACGAGATTTTTCAGAGAAAAGTTCCAATCAGAGAACAGCGAAAATATAACCAAATTTTCTATCGGATTTATGGTGATTTTTCCCACTTTATTCCTTTTCACAACAATTTACACCCATTTGCCTCAACATTTATACATATTAAACCCTTGACATAAAGCCGATGAAATGGTATAATAATATGAAATACAAAGACTTGATTATGGAGGTATATATATGCAGACCAAACCGACATACCTGATACTTGAAAACGGTATGGTTTTTTGCGGAAAGTCATTCGGTTATGAAGCCGAAGTAATGGGTGAAACTGTTTTTACCACCGCAATGACCGGCTATATGTCAACACTTACCGATACAGGTTACAAGGGACAGCTTGTTGTCCAGACATTCCCTCTTATCGGTAATTATGGCGTTGTTTCCCATGAATGTGAAAGTAAGGGCACATCTGTTTGTGCTTATATTGTCAGAGAATTATGTCAAGAGCCTTCCAATTTCAGATGTGAGGGTGCTCTTGACGTTTTTTTGAGGGAAAATAAGATAGTGGGCATCTCCGGCATCGACACGAGAAAGCTTACACGCATCCTTCGCGACCACGGCTCGATGAAAGCCAAGATAGCATATGAGCTTCCGGACGATATCGGCACTGTGACAGCGGAAATTAAAGCATATACCGCACCGGATGCCGTTTCGGCGGTTACCTGCGGCGAAACAACATCCGAAAAGCCCGAAAACGCTTCAAAAAAGGTAGTTTTGTGGGATTTTGGTGCTTCAGACTCCATAAAGACCGCACTTTTGGCGCGTGGATGCGAGGTCATCACCGTTCCTGCCGGAACAAAGTCAGATGATATCGCGGCGCTGAATCCCGACGGAATCGTGCTTTCAAACGGACCTTCCGATCCTATGTCGCACCCTGATATCATCGCCGAGATTGCAAAGATCACCGAGAAAAACATTCCGATGCTCGGAATCTGCCTCGGACACCTTATGCTGGCAGTATCAGAGGGTGCAAAATCCGTAAAGCTCCCCCACGGGCACCGCGGCGGTATGCCATCCATCAGACTTTCCGACAAGCGTGTGTTTATCACATCTCAGAATCAGGGTTATACGCTTGACGAGGCGACTCTTCCCGAAAACATCACCGTAACCTACAAAAACGGCAACGACGGTACGGTTGAGGGCGTGGCATACAAGAATATCCCGGCACTGGGAGTGCAGTTCCGTCCCGGCACTGCCGGAGGTCCCAACGCCACCGACTTTATCTATGACGAGTTTATAGGTTTAATGAAATAAGCAGAATGGAGGAATAGATATGCCGCTCAGAAAAGATATAAAAAAAGTAATGGTTATCGGCTCAGGTCCTATTGTTATCGGTCAGGCAGCCGAATTTGACTACGCAGGCACACAGGCGTGCCGTGCGCTTAAAGAGGACGGTCTTGAGGTCGTTCTTGTAAACTCCAACCCTGCGACCATAATGACAGACAACGCTATGGCAGACGAGGTATACATTGAGCCTCTTACACTGCCCACAATCAAGCGTATCATCGAAAAGGAACGCCCCGACAGCCTGCTGTCCACCCTTGGCGGTCAGACAGGTCTTACCCTGTCAATGCAGCTTGCAAAGGAAGGCTTCCTTGACAAAATGGGCGTAAAGCTTCTCGGTGCGCGTCCCGAAACCATCGACAAGGCTGAGGACCGTCAGATGTTCAAGGACACCATGATGAAGATCGGTCAGCCCTGCATTCCCTCTCTCGTTGTAAACGATCTTCACGCGGCACTTGAATTTGCCCATGCAAACGGCTATCCGCTTATTATCCGCCCCGCATTCACTCTCGGCGGAACAGGCGGTGGTATCGCATACAACGAGGATGAGTTTATTGAAATAACAAACGGCGGTCTCAACGCATCTCCTATTCATCAGGTACTTGTTGAAAAATGCGTATCCGGCTGGAAAGAGATCGAGTTTGAGGTTATGCGCGACAGCGCAGGCAACGTTATCACCATCTGTTCCATGGAAAACGTGGACCCCGTAGGCGTTCACACCGGCGACTCCGTGGTTGTTGCCCCTGCAGTAACTCTCTCCGACGACGAATATCAGATGCTCCGCGGCGCGGCTCTTGACATTATTCAAGAGCTTGAGATCGAGGGCGGATGCAACTGTCAGTTCGCACTTCATCCCGAAAGCAAGGAATACGCTGTTATCGAGGTAAACCCCCGCGTATCCCGTTCCTCCGCACTTGCATCCAAGGCTACAGGCTACCCCATTGCAAAGGTTGCGGCAAAGATCGCTATAGGCTACACACTTCCCGAAATTCTCAACGCGGTAACAGGCACGACCTATGCTTGCTTTGAGCCTACTATCGACTATATCGTTGTAAAATTCCCCAAGTGGCCCTTTGATAAATTCGTTTACGCAAAGAGAACCCTCGGCACTCAGATGAAGGCAACCGGTGAGGTCATGGCTATCGGTACTTCCTTTGAGCAGGCTATAATGAAAGCGGTACGCGGTGTTGAGATCGGCATGAACTGCCTCTCGCACAAGAAATACCGCGAGCTGTCCGATGAGGATGTAGCGTCAAGACTTTACAACGTGGACGATGAGCGTCTGTTTATCGTTTACGAGGCACTTCGCCGCGGAACTACCGTCGATAAGATCCATGAGATCACCATGATCGACGAATGGTTCTTAAATAAATTCCTCAATCTCATCAAAATGGAGCACAGCCTTAAAGATGAAGCTCTGACAAAGGAGCTTTACCATGAAGCTAAAGTAATGGGCTTCCCCGACAAGCTTATTGAGGAATACTGCGGAAAGGCACTTCCCGAGGGTATGCACAAGAGTGCCGTTTATAAGGTGGTTGACACCTGCGCGGCAGAATTCTCCGCAAACACCCCCTACTTCTACTCCACCTACGACGACGAAAACGAAGCGGCAGAGTTTATTGAGAAGAAGAAAGACCCCTCAAAGAAGACCGTAATCGTTTTCGGTTCAGGTCCTATCAGAATCGGTCAGGGTATCGAGTTTGACTACGCATCCGTACACTGCGTATGGTCGCTGAAGCAGGCAGGCTACGATGTTGTTATCGTAAACAACAACCCCGAAACCGTTTCCACTGACTTTGACACTGCCGACAGACTCTACTTCGAGCCGCTTACTCCCGAGGATGTAATGAACATCATCGAAACCGAGAAGCCTTACGGCGTTGTAGTAGCATTCGGCGGTCAAACCGCTATTAAGCTCACAAAGTTCATGTCCGAGCACGGCGTAAACATCCTCGGCACTTCCGCCGATTCAATCGACGCGGCAGAGGACAGAGAACGCTTTGATGCACTTCTTGAAGCAAATCACGTAGCACGTCCCGAGGGCTTCACCGTAATGACAACAGAGGAAGCACTTACCGTTGCTTCCCGTATAGGATATCCCGTTCTCATGCGTCCCTCATACGTTCTCGGCGGTCAGAATATGATTATCGCCTTTACCGAGGACGATATCAAGGAATACATGAAGATAATCCTTGCAAACAATATCGAAAACCCCGTTCTTATAGACAAATACCTCATGGGTATCGAGCTTGAGGTTGACGCTATCTGCGACGGTGACGATATCCTTATCCCCGGTATCATGGAGCACGTTGAGCGTACCGGTATCCACTCCGGCGACTCTATTGCAGTATATCCGGCATGGAACATCACCGATAAGCTCCGCGAGGAGATCATCGAGGTAACAAAGAACCTTTCCACATCTCTTAAGATAATGGGTCTTGTAAACATACAGTACCTTATAAGCAATCAGGACCACAGGCTGTATGTTATCGAGGTCAACCCCCGTTCTTCCCGTACAATTCCCTATATCAGCAAGGTTACAGGTGTACCCATGGTAGACCTTGCCACACGCTGTATGCTTGGCGAAAAGCTTAAGGATATGGGCTACGGCACAGGACTTTACAAGACATCTCCTTATGTTGCTGTAAAGGTGCCTGTATTCTCCTTTGAAAAGCTGATGAACGTTGACAACCACCTGGGTCCAGAAATGAAATCCACAGGTGAGGTTCTGGGTCTTGCAAGCACACGCGAGGAAGCACTGTTCAAGGGCCTTGTTGCGGCAGGCTACAAGCTGAAGAAGCAGGGCGGCATATTTATAACCGTCCGCGATTCCGACAAGTCCGAGATCGGCGAAACCGCAAAGCGCTTCTACGACCTTGGCTTTGAGCTTTACGCAACACGCGGTACTGCAGAAGTAATTGCAGACTACGGAATGAAGGTCAAGACCGTAGATAAGATTCACGAGGGCGAAAACAACACTCTTAAGCTTATCGAATCCGGACGTATCGACTATGTTATCTCCACATCCGCAAAAGGCCGTATTCCTACCCGTGACAGCGTTAAGATACGCCGCAAGACGGTTGAGCGTGCAATTCCCTGCCTTACCTCTATAGATACGGCAAATGCGGTTGCAGACTGCCTTAAGAGCCGTTATTCCCAGAGCTGCACCGAGCTTGTTGATATCAACGATATGCGCGATTCCAAGGCAACTCTTGAGTTTACAAAGATGGAAGCCTGCGGAAACGACTATATCTACTTCAACTGCTTCAATCAGAAGATCGACAACCCCGAGGGACTTTCCATCCGCCTTGCAGACCGTCACTTCGGCATCGGCGGCGACGGAGTAGTGCTGATGTATCCGTCTGACGTGGCTGACGTTAAGATGCGTATGTTCAACCTTGACGGTACAGAGGGCAAGATGTGCGGCAATGCGGCACGCTGCATTGTAAAGTATATGGTAGACAACAAGATGGCAAACGGCGAGACCGTTACTATCGAAACGCTGAGCGGAATCCGTGAGACCACATTCGAAAAGGTCAGCGGCGAGGTCAGCACCGTTACCGTTAACATGGGCAAGGCAGAGCTTAATCCGTCCCTTATCCCCGTGAAGATGGCTCTTCGAAACGTGATCGGCGTTCCTACCCAGGTTGCCGGCGACCGTTACCGTATCACCTGCGTGTCTATGGGCAATCCTCACTGCGTTGTATTCAACGACGAATTTGAAGATGTGCTTGACAATCTTAATCTGCAGGAGCTTGGTCCGAAGTTTGAAAACGATCCGCTGTTCCCCGAGCGTGTGAACACCGAATTTGTTAAGGTGCTGAACTCTCACACACTTAAGATGCGTGTATGGGAGCGCGGCTCCGGTGAAACCTTCGCCTGCGGAAGCGGTGCCTGCGCGGCTGTAGTGGCGGCGGTTGAAAACGGCTACTGCCCCAAGAATGAGGAAATTACCGTTAAATTAAAGGGCGGCGATCTAAAGATCCGCTACACCGATGAAGCGGTATACCTCTCAGGCGATGCCACCAAGATTTACGAAGGCAAGGTTGTACTTTAAGATTTTGCAATAGTGAAACCGGCAGGAGCAAGCTCCTGCCGGTTACTTTTATTATTCGTCCCACAAAACGATCCGCCCCTCTGAACGTGTGGCATTCATATCAATTATACGCTGATTGGACGATCCGCGGAATTTCAGCATAAGATTGCGCTTTTCGTGCACATACCGTCCGTCCACCAACACATCAATAAGCGAGAGTATTTCGTCCGTCGCCTCGCATCTCGGATGTGAGCCGTCACGTCGAAGCTCCTCATATGTAAAGCCGGAAAATACCCATATATCCTTCTCCGGATACGCCTCACGCACACGCCTGAGAAACGGCAGAAGCGCACGCTGATTCTGCGGCTCAAAGGGTTCACCGCCAAGCACCGTAAGCCCGTTTATATACGTCGGCTTCAGCATATCGAGGATTTTGTCCTCCACTGTACTGGTAAATTCCTCACCGAAGGAAAAATCCCACGTCTCCGGCTGAAAGCAATGCTCACACCTGTTGGTGCATCCCGACACAAACAATGTGACGCGCACTCCAACACCGTTTGCCACGTCGCAGTTTTTTATATTTCCGTAATACATGGCTTACAGATGAAGTACCCTTTCCTTTATTTCCTGTGTGCGTCCCTGATTCCAATACTGCGTACCGATATAACCGCAGGTGCGACGCGCAACATTCATTTTGTCCTGATCGTTATTGCCGCACTGAGGACAGGTCCAAACAAGCTTGCCGTCAGTCTCCTTTATTTCGATCTCACCGTCGAATCCGCACACCTGGCAGTAATCGCTCTTGGTGTTAAGCTCCGCGTACATGATATTGTCGTAGATACAGCGGATGACCTGCATAACAGCTTCCAGATTGTTCTGCATATTGGGCACTTCAACATAGCTGATAGCACCACCGGGAGAAAGAGCCTGGAACTTCGCTTCAAATATAAGCTTATCAAAAGCGTTTATCTCCTCGGTAACATGAACGTGATAGGAGTTTGTTACATATGACTTGTCAGTAACGCCCTTGATGATTCCGAAACGGCGCTGGAGACATTTTGCAAATTTGTAGGTTGTGGATTCAAGGGGAGTGCCGTACAATGAGAAGTCGATATTATGCTCGGCTTTCCAGCGGCGGCAGGCGGCGTTAAGATATTCCATCACCTCAAGAGCAAATGGAGTTGCTTCGGGGTCGGTATGAGATTTGCCCGTCATATAGCGCACACACTCATAAAGTCCCGCATAACCGAGGGATATGGTTGAATATCCGCCGTAAAGCAGTTTGTCGATAGTTTCGCCCTTTTCAAGACGTGCCAGAGCACCGTACTGCCAAAGTATTGGCGCGGCATCGGAAAGTGTGCCTTTGAGACGGTTATGACGGCACATGAGCGCACGGTGACAAAGCTCAAGACGCTCATCGAATATCTTGTAGAACGCGTCACGGTCTTTTTCGGAGGACAGCGCGATATCTACAAGATTTAGAGTCACAACGCCCTGATTGAATCTGCCGTAATATTTCGGCTGACCGTTTTCGTCAACATACGGAGTTAAGAAGCTGCGGCAGCCCATGCAGGTGTAGCAGTGACCCTCACCGTTTTTGTCGATTTTCAGCTCAAGCATCTTCTTTTCCGAAATATAGTCCGGCACCATGCGCTTTGCGGTACATTTCGCCGCAAGCTTTGTGAGATAATAGTAAGGAGCACCTTCGTTAATATTATCCTCTTCAAGCACATACACAAGCTTCGGGAAGGCAGGCGTTACCCAAACACCCTTCTCGTTTTTAACGCCCTGCAAGCGTTGTTCAAGCACTTCCTCTATAATAAGCGCAAGGTCACGCTTCTCCTGCTCACTCTTTGCCTCGTTAAGATACATGAACACAGTAACAAAGGGTGCCTGTCCGTTGGTTGTAAGAAGCGTTACCACCTGATACTGTATAGTCTGCACACCGCGGCGTATCTCCTCGCGCAGTCTGCGCTCAACAAGCTCGCTTATCTTATCCTCCGACAGCTCTGTGCCGATATCCGTCATCTCGTTCTTCACATCCCGCGTGATCTTCTCACGGCTCACCGCCACAAACGGTGCAAGGTGAGTACGCGAAATGGACTGTCCGCCATACTGATTGGATGCCACCTGCGCGATTATCTGCGTTGCGATATTGCAGGCGGTGGAAAAGCTGTGGGGACGCTCGATCAAGGTGCCTGTAATAACAGTTCCGTTCTGCAGCATATCCTCAAGATTCACGAGATCGCAGTTGTGCATATGCTGAGCAAAGTAATCCGAATCGTGGAAATGAATAATACCCTCGTTGTGAGCCTTTACAATATCCTCGGGAAGAAGAATGCGGTTTGTTATATCGCGGGACACCTCGCCTGCCATATAATCGCGCTGTGTGGAATTTATCACAGGATTCTTGTTGGAATTTTCCTGCTTTGCTTCCTCGTTGTTGCACTCAATAAGCGAAAGTATCTTGTCGTCCGTTGTATTGGACTGACGGACAAGGCTTCTGGTATAGCGATAGGTTATATATATCTTCGCAAGCTCAAACGCGCCGTGCGCCATGAGCTGATGCTCTACCATATCCTGAACTTCTTCAACTCCGGGAGATCTTCCAAGTGTTTCGCAGGATATAACCACACTTTCCACTATCCGATCGATCTGAAGCGGCGTTATGCGGCAGCTTTCCTCCACCGCGTTGTTTGCCTTGCTTATGGCAACCGCAATTTTTTGCTTGTCAAACTCTGCTTCTGAGCCGTTTCTTTTAATTATCTTCATTTTTCCATCTCCTGAATTACCGTATTTTATAGAAATCGTCCATATCGCACATTTTGTATTTTTAATAGTTAAACCACTATATATAGTATGCGTTGTTCTTAAATGATACCATATATTGTGGTTCTTGTCAATAGCGCAGTCAATATTATTTATTTTTTGGCGTTGTATACAAAGAAACACGACCATTTTGGTGCACTTTAAACCAATTGATGGCTTTGTGGCTTTCTCATATGAGGATTTCTTCCCGAAACACCGCTTATTATTGACATATACATAATAAAATGGTAAACTATATACACTGTCCATAAAAACACACAAACGGAGATATAAAAGCCATGAAATACCTGTCACAAATCACGCTTATCCTCGCCGTATCCTTTCTCGGCGAACTTCTTGGACACCTTCTTCCCCTGCCAATCCCCGGAAGCATATACGGTCTTACAATTATGTTTATTCTGCTGCTTACAGGAGTAATAAAGCTGTCTCAGGTCAAAAAAACCGGCGATCTGCTCCTTTCGCTTATGCCAATAATGTTCGTAGCCCCCGGCGTGGGACTTATTGAGAAATTCGATGCCTGCGCAGAATTTATTGTACCGATTCTGATAACGGCTACGCTGTCTACCTTTGTTGTAATGGCAGTAAGCGGATGCGTGACGGACGCGCTTATAAAATTCCAAAGTAAGAAGGAGCAAGCGGATAATGCTAAATAATATAGCTTCAAATACACCATTTTTCGGTGCTTTTTTAACCGCCGTCATTTTCCTTATAGCCCTGAAGCTTCAAAAAAAGTTCCGGCTTGCGATATTAAATCCCCTTCTCGTATCCTGCACGGTAATAATCGTTTTTCTCATTGCCGCCGGAATTGACCCCGATATATTCATATACGGAAGACTTACCGCCGACGGCAAATATGACGGTACGGGTGCGGCACTGTTTCAGGTAATGCTCACCCCAACAACCGTATGCCTTGCAATACCGCTTTACGAAAAGCTCTCCTATCTAAAGAAATATCCGCTGGCAATACTGGGCGGCATAGCATCGGGTGCGGTAGTCAGCATGGGAAGCGTATTTGCTATCAGCCGCATTTTCAGTCTCAGCCGCGAGCAATATGTAACGCTCCTTCCGAAATCAATTACCACCGCCATAGGCATGGGCGTTTCCGAAGAGTTTGGCGGAATCGTCCCCGTAACCGTTGCTGTAATCGTTCTAACAGGTATTGTGGGAAATATAATCGCATCGGGCGTTGTGCGGCTGTTTCGCATCAAGCATCCGGTTGCAGTGGGAGTCGCCTGCGGTACGGCGGCGCACGCCATCGGCACATCCCGTGCGCGGGAATTCGGAGAAATAGAGGAAGCCATGAGCGGTCTGTCCATTGCCGTTTGCGGAATTATTACTGTTATTCTCATGCCGCTTTTTACCGCCATTCCCATTTAAATGTTTGTCAAACAAATATCAGGCTTGTTATTTTGTTGACAATTTGCATAAAATCATAGTTTGAAGCAAATATTTTTGTGAATTTCGTCATTTTTGCTCTTGTTTTATTGCCTGAAATGTAGTATAATGTAATTATACGATTATTTTATCATTTCATGAGCAAAGAGGTGACTCATTTGGCATTAACCTTTAATGGCGGTATTCATGTTGAAGAACATAAAAATACACGCGGATGCGTCGTTGAAGCGATGACACCGCCGGCTTTGGTATCAATACCTATGTCACAGCATATAGGTATCCACGCAGAGCCTTGTGTGGGTGTTGGCGACACGGTGCTTCGCGGACAGCGTATCGGCGAGGTTGAAGCAGGTCTCGGATGCCCTGTGCACTCAAGCATTTCGGGCAAGGTTATAAGAATTGACGAGCGCAGCACAGCCACAGGAGCAAGAATACGCAACATAGTAATAGAAAACGACGGACGCATGGAGGTCCACCCGGATATTGCACCGTGGGGCAAAACGCTTGCAGATACCACAACAGAGGAGATCGTTGAGATCGTCAGAAATGCCGGAATCTCAGGTATGGGCGGTGCCACATTTCCTACATATGCAAAGATAAATTCGGCTCTTGGCAAGGTTGAGCATATTATTGTAAACTGCGCTGAATGCGAACCTTTTATAACTGCAAACCACCGTCTACTCCTTGAAAATCCCGGTGCTGTTATCGGCGGACTCAAAATACTTCTGAAAGCCTTCGGCATAAGACAGGGCGAGATTGCAATTGAGGACAACAAGTCCGACGCAATAAGAATGTTAAAAGAGCTTACAGAGGACAGCGAGCTTGTAAAAATCCATGTACTTAAAACCAAATATCCGCAGGGTGACGAGCGTCAGATCATCTATGCACTGACAGGCAAGGAGCTACCTATGGGCAAGCTTCCGGCTGATGTGGGATGCTGTATCTTCAACGCCGAAACCTGCGCCGCAATATACAACGCATTTGTAAGCGGTATGCCGCTTGTAGAGCGTATTGTAACCGTTGACGGCGACTGCATCAAAAATCCCAAAAATGTGCTTGTTCCCATCGGAACATCATACCGCGACCTTATCGCTTTCTGCGGCGGACTTACCCGCGAGCCGAAAAAGATCGTAAACGGCGGACCTATGATGGGCTTTGCACAGTGGGACATAGATTCCCCTGTAACCAAAGGCACATCCGCTATTTTGGCGTTGTCCGAGGATATCGAGCACCCTTATGAGCAGCCTATAGCCTGCATAAGATGCGGACGCTGTGTGCGCGGATGCCCCATGAAGCTTATGCCGAATTATCTTGCTATGTTTTCTATGCAGGATAAGCTTGATATGGCAGAGCAGTTCGATATTACAAGCTGTGTTGAGTGCGGAAGCTGCTCCTACAGCTGTCCTGCACACGTTCCGATATCGCAGTATATACGCGCTACCAAGATAAAGGTAATTGAGCGCAGCCGTGCAATGCTTATCGCACGCGAAAAAAGCCAAAACAAGTAAAGGAGGGGCAGAAAATGACGACTGAACAGAATAATATTCAAAGTGATATAACCGCCGATACTGCCGCTCCCACAGCAGTGGTTGACAATGTTCCCGCTGCTGAGGACACAGACAAAAATGCATTTGTCCCCGAGCTTCTCACGGTAACACCCTCACCGCACATCCGTGCCGCCGATACAACGCGCACCATAATGCTTGATGTGTGCATCGCGCTTCTTCCGGCGCTTATTTTCGGCATATACATATTCGGTCTGCGTGCACTCACAGTAACGGCGATTGCCGTAATATTCGCCATGCTGTCCGAGTTTATATGGGAAAAGCTTATGAAAAAGCCGGTTACGGTACTTGACTTTTCCGCAGTGGTTACAGGACTTCTTATCGGTATGAATATGCCTGTATCCGTACCGCTCTGGATACCTGCGGTAGGCTCGGTATTTGCAATAATCGTGGTGAAACAGCTCTTCGGCGGTCTTGGCAAAAACTTTGTAAACCCTGCCCTCGCGGCACGTGTATTCCTGTTTGCATGGCCGGCACATCTTAACACCTTTGTGTCCCCCGATGCACAGCTTTCACCCATAGCTATATCTGTCCCCGATGCAGTGGCAAGCGCAACGCCCCTTGTTGCACTGAAAAACGGTATTCTCCCCACAAGCACATCCCTTTTCAATGCCGCACTCGGCTATGAGAGCGGATGTCTCGGTGAAACCTCAGCTCTGCTGCTCACCGCAGGATTTATATATCTCTTAGTGCGTCGTGTAATCACATGGCACATTCCCGTGTCATTCATAGGAACAGTATTCCTGCTCTCCTATATTTTCCCGCAAAGCACGCCTACCCTTGATTTTGCGCTTTACGAGATTCTTTCGGGCGGACTGTTCCTCGGTGCAATTTTCATGGCAACAGACTATGTAACTTCACCTATAACTAATAAAGGACGTGTTATATACGGTATAGGATGCGGTGCGCTCACCGTTTTCATCCGATACTTCGGAGGCTATAACGAGGGTGTTTCCTTCGCGATACTCATTATGAATCTTCTTGTATGGTATCTCGACCGCTACACCAAACCCACAAGATTCGGAGGTGCTAAGGTTGGCAAAGCAAAAAAATGAAATATCTTCATCCGCAAACACCGGAGATGTAAAAACCATCCTCGGCATCACGTTTAAGCTTTTTCTCATAAGCACAATTACCGCAATTCTGCTTTCGGGAGTAAACGCGCTCACCGTTGACAGGATCGCGGAAAATGCCCGTGCCGAAAAAGCGGCGGCTATTGCAGAAATCTTTTCGGGAAATATCGAAAGCGAGCTTTTCGAGTCCCCCATTGGCGGAATAGCAGAGCTTTATGTGGTAAAAGAGAGCGGCAATGCCGTTGGATACGCGGCGCAGGTTGAACCTCTGGGATTTGGCGGCACAATGACTGTAATGGTAGGTGTAAACGCCGACGGCACGCTTGCAGGCGTTAAATTGGTGTCTCATTCGGAAACCCCCGGTCTTGGAAGCCGTGCGGGAGATCAGGAATACCTCTCGCAGTATATTGGCAAGGGCGCTGAGTCATTAAATGGCGGAATCGACATAATCACCGGCTCTACCATCTCATCAAACGCCATCCTTGAAGCGGTAAACACCGCGCTTACTGCACACCACACCGTCTTTGCGGCAAACGGAGGTGCAAAATGAGTAAGTATACAGTAAAAAACGTCGGCGAGCAGTTCCTTGACGGCCTGTTCTACAAAAACCCCGTTCTTATGCAGCTTCTCGGTATGTGCGCCACACTTGCTGTAACCACATCGGTAACAAACGCACTTGGAATGGGACTTTCGACCACTGCCGTGCTTATCTGCTCCAATATTTTTATTTCACTTCTCCGTAAGTTCATTCCAAAGCAGATACGTATAGCATCTTACATAGTTATCATTTCCGGATTTGTAACGGCAATACAGCTGCTTATCAAGGCATATCTTCCCGACCTTGACAAGTCTCTGGGACTTTTCATTCCGCTCATAGTAGTAAACTGTATCATTTTGGCACGGGCTGAATCATTCGCATCAAAAAATCCCGTACTGCCTTCCGCCGTTGACGGTCTTGCAATGGGTCTTGGATTCACATTTGCGCTCTCGCTTCTTGCATCTGTTCGCGAGATCATCGGATCAGGTACTTTCTGCGGAATACAGATAATGCCCGACTTCTTTGAGCCGGCAATCATCTTCATTCTGCCCTCAGGTGCTTTTCTCACTCTCGGATTCCTCATTGCGCTTATGAATAAAATCATGAACTCCATAAAGGAAAAAGACAAAAAGAAGTCACTCGAAACGAAAGCCGCCGAAAAGGAAGCAGAACTTGCTGCCGAAGAAGAAATCACCGTTTCAACCGAAGCGGAAGTAAAGGAGGAGATCTAACATGGACTATCTTGTTGAAATTCTCCTTTTGATGCTGGGTGCGGTGCTTGTGGAAAACTACATTTTCTCAAAATTCCTCGGTATCTGTCCTTTCCTCGGTGTATCCGAAAAGCCGGATACCGCACTGGGTATGGGCTTCGCCGTGGTGTTCGTAATGACCCTCTCAAGCGCGGCAACATGGGCGGTATATCACCTGATACTTGTTCCGTTTGGACTTGAATATCTTGAAACCATCGCGTTCATTTTGATAATCGCATCTCTCGTTCAGCTTATCGAAATGTTCCTTCGCAAATTTGTACCGGCTCTTTACGGTGCGCTGGGTATTTACCTGCCGCTTATCACAACCAACTGTGCCGTGCTCGGTTCTGCACTTCTTAATATTCAGAACGGGTACAATTTCATTGAATCCTTAGCATACGGCTTCGCATCTGCGGTTGGCTTCACCTTGGCTATAGTTATCTTCGCAGGAGTCCGCGTGCGCATTTCCTTTGCTGAGCCGCCAAAAAGCTTCCGCGGCACTCCCATTGCACTTATCGCGGCGGGACTTATCGCCATGGCTTTCTCCGGCTTCTCCGGAATGAGCTTCTAAGGGGGACACACAGATGGAAAACATTCAAAATATTCTTTTTGCCGCCCTGTGGTTTGCAATTCTCGGCGGCGCAATGGGTGTACTTCTTGCCATAGCTTCAAAAATTTTTTATGTGAAATCAGACGAGCGTGTGGAGGAGATATCCGAACTGCTTCCGGGTGCTAACTGCGGCGGATGCGGCTACGCAGGCTGTGCGGCATTAGCCGAGGCTATTGCAAAAGGCGAAGCTAAAACCTCCGCCTGTGTTGCAGGCGACGAAGCGCTTGCCGCAAAAATAGCCGCCATAATGGGTGTTGCGGCTGAAAAGCCTGTCCGTATGCGTGCACAGGTTATGTGCTCCGGCACATCTGAATTTGCCAATAAAAAATACGTTTACGAGGGTGCTGTTGACTGCTATGCCGCTTCAAAGCTTGGCGGTGGCGACAAGCTTTGCCCCAACGGATGCATCGGTCTTGGAAACTGCGTTAAGGCGTGCGTGTTTGACGCTATTGAAGTAGTAAACGGCGTTGCTGTAGTTGACTACGAAAAGTGTCAGGCGTGCGGCAAGTGCGTTACAGCGTGTCCGAAGCATATTATTAAGCTTATCCCCTACGATTCTACCCATTGGGTTGGATGTATGTCTGTAGATAAGGGTGCTGTTACCAAAAAATACTGCGAGGTAGGCTGCATAAGCTGCCGCCTTTGCGAGAAAGCTTGCGCTGAGGGTGCTATACACGTTACCGACTATGTTGCATCCATCGACTACGAAAAATGTGTTCAGTGCGGTGCGTGCGTCGAGAAGTGTCCGAGAAAGATCATTTGGTCGGATAAATCCCAGCGTGTCAGCGTCACAATAAATCCCGAACACATCGAAGAAGCTTGACAAATACACGAGGTGCCGTGCACGGTGCCTCGTTTTGTCGCTTTATACCGAAAGGAGGCGCACACCGTGATACGGCTGTATCTTACAGGATGTACAAAATCAGATGAGCACGAGGCGGCACGAAAGCTTTCGGAATATGCGTTTCGTGACATATTTAAAAGATCTGCCATGCTGTGTCATGATAAAAACGGCAGACCGCGATTCAAAGATGAAGATAAGATCCATATCAGCATATCACATTCAAACACTCTTTGCGCGGTGGCAATATCCGATCATGAAATCGGAGTGGACATAGAATATACAGACGGCACCGAGGAGCGGCTTGTGCGCTTGGCAAAGCGGTATTTCACGCCGTCCGAAGCCGATTATGTGATAAAAGCACCGGCGATGAATTTTTATGAAGTCTGGTGCGCAAAGGAAAGTTATATGAAATATACCGGTGAAGGTTTTGCCCGCCCTATGAGTTCATTTTCGGTATTTGATTCGGAGCTGTGCTTCTCGCACTTTTTATATGAGGATTATGCGGTGTGCATATGCTCCTCAGAAAAGTATACCTCAAAACCTATATATGTTATTCTATAAATATATGAATTTCGGGAACATTTCGGCGCGTTACAACGTCAAACAACACCGATACAAGTGACAGGAGTAATCAATGCGCACATTATATATAAAACAAAACGACGCAGGACAGCGTCTTGATAAATTTCTTTCAAAAGCGGTCAAGGCAATGCCAAAATCGCTTATGTACAAATGCATACGCACCAAAAAGATAAAGGTAAACCGTAAGCGTACCGACATCGGGTATATTCTTAACGAGGGCGACACAGTTGAGATGTTCGTATCAGAGGAATTCTTCTCGGATACCGCCACAGAGCAGGCTTTTATGAAGCTGACACCCCATCTTGACATCGTGTACGAGGATGAAAACATAATGCTCCTTGAAAAACAGCCGGGGCTTATTGTTCATTCCGATGACGAGGAAGAGGTTAATACCCTTATAGGTCATGTCAAAGCTTACCTCTACAGAAAAGGTGAATATAAGCCCGAGGACGAGCAGTCGTTTGCCCCCGCGCTGTGCAACCGTATCGACAGAAACACCGGCGGCATTGTCATCGCGGCAAAAAATGCGGAAGCTCTTCGCGTAATGAACGAAAAGATCAAAAACGACGAGCTGTCAAAATTTTACCTTGCCGCGATTCACGGTATTCCAAAGAAGAAAACCGATACGCTGAGAGGATACTTAAAAAAGGACTCCGCCAGCAACATGGTGGATATTTCAACGTCTCCCCGTCCGGGTTACAAGGAAATAATCACAAAATACCGTGTGATTGAAGAATCCCGTGACCTTTCGCTTGTTGAAGTGGAGCTTGTTACAGGACGAACACATCAAATACGTGCACACTTTGCATCAATCGGTCATCCGCTCCTTGGAGATGGAAAATACGGCATAAACAGAGACGATAGGAAGCATGGATACAAATTTCAGGCGTTATACGCATACAAGCTGGAATTCAGATTCAAAACCCACGGCACCGTGCTTGATTACCTCGATAAAAAAAGCTTTTCGGCGCAAAAGAGCAAAATATGGTTTTTAAAGGAATTTAATCAATAATAAAATTCTGTTTACATTTTCATATTCCGCAGTTCATACTATCGTGATATGATATATTAGAAATTACATAAAAAAGGAGTGGACTTACCACGCAGACTATTATAAGTAACATTCGCGGCTGTATAAAACGCTTTATTTTTGCACCGCTTCACATTACCATCCCAATTCTTGTAGGGTTGGCATTTGTTTTGGAATTTATCCTTGAAATTTTGGGGCGCCGCTCCCTAATGGGTGCGTTGACATTTTTAATATCGTCACCGCACATCTTCGCCGCAAATACCCTTATTATTTTATTCACTCTGTCGATTTCTCTGCTTTTGCGGCGCAGACTTACATTTCTCTTTTTCGCCTGCCTTTTGTGGCTGATTCTCGGCATAACAAATGCCGTGGTACTGACATACCGTTCATCCCCTCTCTCCGCAATCGACTTCCTTATTGTCAAATCGGCTCTTGACATTATGGATCTGTATTTATCCACAATTCAAATTGTGCTTATAATAGTAGGGATTGTCGCAGTTATTGCGCTCGGAGTGGTTATGTTTATCAAATGCCCGCGCTGTCATGTAAACTATAAGAAATCCATCGTATGCGTGGTGCTTACAGCGATCCTGACGGTGGGACTCGGCGCACTTGCCGTACCTGTAGATGCATCGGATTACGAAACGGCTGAGCTATCCGACTCATACGAATCCTACGGCTTTGTTTACTGCTTTACACGCAGTATCATTTCTCAGGGAGTCAAACGTCCGGGCGGATATTCCTCGGACAAGGCAAACGAGATAATTGATGCACTGAAGAACACCTCCGATTCTACCGTATCGGACAAGCTTCCGAACGTAATATACGTTCAGCTTGAATCCTTCTTTGACGTAAAATACGTAAAAGATGTTGAATTTTCAGAGGACCCCACGCCCAATTTTACAGCACTTAAGGAAAACAACATATCCGGCTTCATGCGCGTACCTCATATAGGCGGCGGAACAGCAAACATCGAATTTGAAGTCCTGACGGGAATGAATCTGGATCACTTCGGATTCGGTGAATTTCCGTATACTACCGTCCTTCAGGACCGCGCCTGCGAAAGCCTTGCCGCAAACCTTAAAACGCTTGGATATTCAGCCCACGCTATCCATACTTACATTGCAACCTTCTATGACCGCCATAAGGTCTATCCCAATCTTGGATTTGATACATTTACGTCGCTTGAGATGATGTCTGACGTAACGAAGAATGTACTAAGCTGGGTTCACGACAGAAATCTTATAAAAGAGATAAACTCCGCCCTTGATTCAACCAATACCGCCGACTTTGTTTTTGCAGTCAGCGTGCAGGCACACGGAAGATATCCCGATGAGCCGCTGTCAAATCAGGGAATCTTTGTGGAAAAAGGTCCAATTGACGTATACAACATCACCGATGAAAAGATGTATTATCAGTATGATTTCTATGTAAATGAGATCCACGATATAGACAAATTCATAGGCGACTTTTGCGATTCTCTTGAGTCGCGCGGTGAGCCCTGCGTTGTGGTATTTTACGGAGACCATCTCCCGGCACTTTCGCTTACCGACGATATGATGAAAAACGGCAGTGCATACGAAACCGAGTATGTGATATGGAGTAGCAGTGAGCTTCAGGGTATTGATAACTCTGTTGACCCCAATACATATGACCGCGATCTTGAAGCTTATATGCTTTCAGCGTATGTCGGACAACTGTGCGGCATCCATGTGGGAGATATCACGCTGCTTCATCAGAACGGCTTCAAGACAGGAGAGCCTTATGACGATGCGCTTCATACGCTTGAATACGCTCAGCTTTACGACGAGGGCGGCAACAAACACACGCCCACGCAAATGACATTCGGTACACAACCAATTACTGTGGAATCCTACTCGGTGTCAGACGGCACATTGTATATAAAGGGAACCGGTTTCAACAAGTACAGCACCGTCAAGCTTGACGGCGTGAAGCGCAACACTCTCTTTATTGACTCCAACACTTTAGCTGTAGAAAATGTACTTTTCTCTAACAGCGAGCCGGATGTGGTTCAGATTGCCGACGATGGCACTGAGCTTGCGTATGCAGTAAAGACTTACAAATAGTATAAAAATATCCTCGGAGCAAATCCGAGGATATTTTTTATATAATTTACTTTTGCTTCGGATGAGGACCAACATGCTTGCTGGGAATAACGCCGCGCGCCGATGTTTTTCCTTCCGGAATGATATCGCCTGCCTTGGTAAGGGCAATCTTGGTCGCAAGCGGACCTACAAGCTCAAGCACAAGCACAGAGAACAGGACAATATTCCTGATAAGTCCGCCCTGTGAGAGATCGCTTACAAGCAGTGACATACCGAGTGCCACACCTGCCTGCGGAAGAAGTGTGATGCCAAGATACTTGCATACATTAGATGGACATTTCATCCATTTTGCACTTAAATACGCTCCGCCGCACTTTCCGACAGCACGCGCCGCAAGGAATGCAACGCCTATCAGAACTATCATAACATTTCCGAACACAGAAATATTAAGCTCAGCACCGGAAAGAACAAAGAACAGTATGAACAGCGGGGTTGTCCAACCGTCAACACGCTCCATAAGCTCCTCTGAATAGTCGCACATATTGCAGAACACTGTTCCAAGCATCATGCATACAAGGAGCGATGAGAAACCGATCTCAACCGGACCAATGTGGAATTTCAGCATAGACAGTGAAACCGTAAGGAACACAAACGCTATTGCCATGGACATACGCTTGGAGCGTGAGTGGAAGAAACGCTCGATAAAAGTAAGTACAGCACCCATAAGTGCACCGAGGAGCAGTGATCCCACGATTTCAATAATGGGGTTAAGTATAATTGAGATAACGTCGATATGTCCCATCTCAAGCGCACGTGCCACACCGAGAGATATGGCAAACACCACAAGTCCCACCGCATCGTCAATTGCAACGATAGGAAGAAGCAGGTCTGTAAGCTCACCCTTGGCCTTGTACTGACGTACAACCATCAAGGTTGCCGCAGGTGCTGTGGCGGTAGCTACAGCGCCAAGTACAATAGCGGCAGACAAGGTCAGCACATCCGGCATTGCAAAATGTACCGCGACAAGCGCAATATCAACAACTACAGCCGCCGTAACCGCCTGAAAAATACCGATGAAGGTCGCCGCCTTGCCGGTTTTTCTCAGCTGTGAAAGGCGGAATTCGTTTCCGATTGAGAAAGCGATAAATCCGAGGGCAGCATTGGAAATAAGAGACAGATGCTCAAGACTTTCAAGAGACGGGAATCCAAGTCCGTCTATTCCGAGAGCACCTATGCAGTAAGGTCCGACTAAAATTCCCGCCACAAGATAAGCGGTAACTGCCGGAAGAGATACAAGCTTTGCAAGCCTTGAAAGCATCAAGCCAACAAGCATTGCAAGTGAAATTGAAAGAAGCAAAGTCATAACATACTTCCCTATATAATTAGATTTGCCGTGTATTTACACGACCTATAATATATTAGCCCTAAACCGCAATTTTGTCAATAGTGAAATTAGACAAAATATCACTGTACGCAGTGATAATAATATATCTTTAAAAGCGCGGCAGCATTTTATGCTGACCGCGCCCATTTACTGTATTTATTTACCGCCAAAAAGGGGCGTTGACAAGTATCTGTCGCCCGTATCCGGAAGCAGTACCACGATACTTAGTCCTGCATTCTCCGGGCGCTTTGCAAGCAATGTAGCGGCATGGAGAGCCGCACCGGAAGATATACCAACAAGGATTCCCTCGCTTCCTGCAAGTGCCCTTGCGGCACCGTATGCTTCCTGTTCATTTACGGTTATAATTTCGTCAAGAAGCGATACATCGAGTATATCCGGCACAAAATTCGCCCCGATGCCTTGAAGTCCGTGCGCTCCGCTCTTTCCCTTGGAAAGCATAGGTGAGGAAGCAGGCTCTGCGGCAACTATTTTTACATTCGGATTTTTCTCTTTAAGATATCTGCCGATTCCCGTGATAGTGCCGCCTGTTCCAACGCCGGCAACGAATATGTCAACCTTTCCGTCCATATCCTCCCATATCTCAGGACCGGTGGTCTCATAATGCGCCATAGCATTTGCCGGATTCTCAAACTGTCCTGCTATTATGCTTCCGTCAATCTGCGCCGCAAGCTCCCTCGCCTTCTCTATGGCACCCGACATACCGAGTTTGCCGTCTGTAAGGATCAGCTCGGCTCCGTAAGCACCAAGCAGAGTCCGGCGTTCCACACTCATGGTATCGGGCATTGTCAGTATGACCTTGTATCCGCGTGAAGCGGCAACCGCCGCAAGTCCTATGCCCGTATTTCCGCTTGTAGGCTCTATTATCGTCCCACCCGGCTTAAGTCTGCCGCTTTTTTCGGCGTCATTTATCATATAAAGAGCCGCTCTGTCCTTAACACTGCCTGCCGGATTAAAATATTCAAGCTTTGCGAATATTTTTGCCGCCAGATTATGCTTTTCACTGTAATGCACCGTCTCAAAAAGCGGTGTCTTTCCGATAAGCTCTCCAAAAGATCTGTATATGTTCATATGCTTCCTTTCATTAGCTGTCCGTCATCGCAACGCGGTGACAGACTAATATTTTTTTACTTATTTTACCGCATCTTTAACTTTTCGACAAATTTCGAAAATTTATAGTATATTATGCAAAAAACACAGTCAGAATGTTCGGGGATTATCCTAATTGAAACCTGCACACTTATGTGGTATAATTATATATGTTAACATCAAGTGCAGATATCCGCAAATAACACGCCACAGGAGCAAGACTATGCAAGCACACCCCTACCGCCCCCTTGAGTTCACGGAATATACAGAAGAAGAATTGATCCGGCAAATACGCACCCTGCTTACGGAGATGGGAATGTCCACACACCTTAAGGGATTTTCGTACCTCTGCCGCGCTATAGAGATCGTATATATGGACAAAATCGCTATCCGCAATGTTATCGTTGGACTGTATCGGCAGATAGCGGAAGAAAACCGCACCACCGTATCCTGCGTGGAACGAAACTGCCGAACCGCAATAAAGCTCCTTTTTAAAAACGGCGATAAATTGAAGCTTAGCGAACACTTTTTAAAAAGCAGTGCCGAAGATACACCGTCTGTACGCGAATTCACAGCACTTCTTGCGGATAAACTGAGACGCAATCTGATAAATACCGGAAGGACCAACCTATGAGTGATGAAGCTCTTGATATTCAAGTTACCGATATTCTGATATACCTTGGGATTCCGGTAAGCTGCAAGGGTTATGACTACTTAAGATGTTCTATAATACTTGCATATCATTCACCCGACATAACCAAGTACATTACAAAAACGTTGTACCCCAAGGTAGCACGATTATGCCATGCTTCCGATGCCGCCGGCGTTGAGCGAAACTGCCGTCATGCAGTTGAGCGCGCCTGCCACATCGGTCGTATTTTTGAGTTTGGCAGGTATTTTGACTGTGACATTACACACCGCCATCCCACCTGCGCACAGTTTATTTCCGCTATCGCAAGACGACTGCATGAAATATCAGCAGAATTTGACAGCAGGCAATAGTTCTGTTTTTTAAGCTCAATCCTGATAATACTGTAGTGCAGACCGGCGTAGCTTAGCAAATTCAAAAGCTACAGGTACATTGTAACACACAGACATTCAAAAGTCAACCTTAAATACAGAATCCCCCGTAAAAGCCTTGAATTTTCAAAGCTTTTACGGGGGAACAAAATTTTTATATTTCTACTTTCGTATTTTCCCTTATACTCTCTGCCCTGAGCTTACCTGCAACCGCATTTATAAATTTCTTTGCCGTATATCCCACTTCTTCGCCCACAAACTCAAAATATTTCGCTTTGTTGCCCGGACGGTCTAATCTTCCGAGTGCCGTTCTGATAGAATGCTCCACACAGACGGGCGTAGTACTGTTCTTTTGCGCTATAAAGCAGTACAGCCCCTTCACAACACCGTCTCCCACACTCGGATCATAATATACCGTGCAAACAGCATCACAAAGATATTTAAATCCCCTGAGATTTGCCGATATTCCAAGTAGGGGAAACAACGAAAACAATTTTTTTGTAATTTCAGCTACGGTAAAAAGATTAGTGCCTTCGGATCTTTCATCAAAAGTATTCATGCGGTCTGCCCTTCCGTCTTAAACATCGTTGTTACATTAGTATGAGCTTTGCTCATATATTTATTGTATCATAAGCCGCGAAACATTTCAATTGACATTGCATATAAACAGATGAGCTTAGATTTGTAACCAATAGTCGAAAAAGCTTCGAAATTTGTCGAATTTTGAATTTTATTGAAAATTAAAAGCATAAATTTAGGATGAAGCGGGCTTTACCGGACCGCTCCATCCTTTATATTCAGCTTGCCTCAGAGAGGATATTTTCAATAAATATCCCGTACCCCTTTGCAGGGTCGTTAACAAAGATGTGAGCCGCCGCTCCAACAAGCTTGCCGTTTTGGATTATTGGAGAGCCGCTCACGAGTGATGTCAATATGGGACTGCCGGACTGAATAATAGGAAACCTCATATTTTGCTTGTTGACATTTATATTAAAATCAGCATTGAAATTCATATCAAAGTCAGCAATTGCTCTGCTTTTTTTATTTGTTCTCCGTCCGGCAATTCGGCAGGTAAGGTATTCTCCATATCCAGTGCCTCATATTTTGAGCCTGCATAATTATGGTATGGCAATACACGAATCTTTGTCACATTTTTAAGTTCTTTTAAAAACTCGGCAATCTGATTAACTTGATTATTATTATAGTTTGGCACATAGGGTATCCTTATCTCTATTGATTTATCAAGCGAATCTATATATTTTATATTCTCCAAAATCAGCCTATTGCTTTTGCCGGTGCATTTGATATGTACATCCTCGTCAATGGCTTTTATGTCATATAAAAATGTATCAGTGTACGGCAACACTTTATCAATACTTTCTTTGGATACAAACCCACAGGTATCCACTGCTGTGTTGATACCTTCTTTTTTCAACATCCGTAAAAGTTCTGCACAAAAATCTGCCTGTATTAGACATTCACCACCTGAAAGTGTTACTCCGCCGCCGCTTGTTTCGTAAAATTCCTTATCCTCAAGCAATAGTGGCAAAAGTTCGTCTACCGTCATTTCTTTGCCGTAAAGCTTCAGTGCTTCGCCAAGACAAATCTTTTCACATTTTCCGCAAGCAACACATAAATCTCTTTCAAAAATATGACCTTTTTGTGTGATTTTATGTGCCCCCGACGGACATACAGAAACACATTCACCGCAACCGATACACTTGTTTTCATAATATGCCATCTGTGGCTTAAAATCAATACTTTCGGGATTATGGCACCACACGCATTTTAAAGGACAGCCTTTAAAAAACACCGTTGTTCTTATTCCGTCGCCGTCATGGACTGCGAAGCGTTTTATTTCAAATATTTTTGCTTTCATATCCTACACTCTGTTACATCTTCTTTTTTTGCAAACAATTTATCATAATAATCTCCATTCCGCCGCCATGTAGGCGGCACAAATATTTAGTGAAATTCAAATGTGTTTGCTTTGCAAACAAAAATGGGACGGGACCCATTTTTAATTTGAATTTTTATGCGTGAACAGTTATTAAACGTTTACGCTAAATGAACTTTCACGCTATCATCCCGTTTAAAAATAATCAATCTTTGTTTCCCAACATAATCCCAAACGATATCAAAATAAACGCGATAAGATATTGAATTTTAAATATATTCTCGCCAAGAAGAACTGCCCCGAAGATGCATGCAAATAATGGCTCTGCAAACTTGACAATAAATAACTGCGACAATGGGACTGTACGCATAAGATATGCCCATAAGGTATATCCGCCAATTGAAGCCATACAAATATAAATAAATACCAACGTGGATTTAACCGTAAATACAGGAAGTCCTGCACCCATTATCAATGCGGCTATAAGCAGTATCAAGCCACCGCTCAGCTGAGATATTCCTGTTACCCAGAAGGGAGAGTTTTTCTGTGCTGTAATTCGGGTAAGTATTGAAGATATTACCGTACAAACAGATGCAAGTATAATCAAAAAATCTCCGAGGGAAAAACTGATTTTTCCTCCGCCCATGTTTATTGCCACAATCCCGACAAAGCCAATTATTGCACCAATAATCTTGGAAAATTTAAACTTTTCATCCTTTATAAACAAAAACGCAAAACAAACATAAATCAGTGCCCCAAGCTGTTTTAAAAGAGCAGTTTTGGAACTATCTGTATATGCAAGACCTATGTAGGTGAATGCGTAATGCAAAACTATTGCAAAAAGTCCCATAAGGATTATGCTTAACACATTCTTTAATACAGGCTTATCAAACTCCGCCTTTTTAAAACCACTCCACAAGCACAGCAAAGCTCCGCATATAGTGAAACGCAATGCTGCAAACATTAAAATATCAGGTATTGATGTTGGGTTAATATGAAAGACATTATATCCAATCTTTATCATGGGGAAAAGAGAGCCCCACAAAACCATTGGAATAATTGGTAATATTATATTTTTAAATACTTTCGTTTTAAACAGACTCATAGTCCCATCAGCCAAACAAATATGGCGTTCTTCCACCCACTTCCATTTTTTTCAAAAATGTATATCCTGCATTTTCATATTTTGTTGTATCTAATCCAACACTTGCTGTTGTAATGGCAAGTACATCCATATCATCGCCCACAAATCCACAGCTTGCCGGAGCTCTTGTTGAAACCTCAATATACTGTTTAATCTGCATATCGGCGGTATCCACCATCGCTATATGCCAATATCCCCAGCAAGCCACACAAAGAAAACCATTTTGATCAATAGTAAAACCATCAACACCCGGAACGTTTACTTGTCTGCCTGTGAACTCAATAGTTCCACTTACCTTATCAAAATCATATTCTTTAATTATACCGGTTTCGCTATCGGTATGATAAAACCTTTTCTCGTCAATCGACCATTCAAGTCCGTTGGACAAAATAATATTATCCAATAAAACACAAACATTGCCGTACTTGTCAATAGAATAAAGCTTACCATCAATTTTGTCTGAAACACCTACTCTTTTTCCACATTGTGTTCCTACATAAATCCTGCCATCCGGTCCAACTTTCATATCATTACAATATTCAAGATTATATTTATTGGCGTCATATATAGGCGAGGTTGTGTTGTCATCATTTAAGATAAAAACCCCATTATCTGCGGAAACTATCAGCTCATTGTTTTTTGAAAAACAAAACGCTGCACATCCAAAGTCAAGCGAACGTACCTCTAATTTCCCCGAATATATATCTAACCTACATATCTCATTACCCATTCCGTTGGTAAAATACAATTTTTTTCTTTTTCGTTCCAAATAGGTCCTTCGCCTATAATACATCTTTTATCACAAATTGTAATCATCTTAATGCCTCTAAGTATCCTTTAAAGTATCTTATTCTAAGAGTGTGATAGAATTTTGAATGAAATGTATGCCGTCAGCTTTAAGCTCTGAAGTCTTATTAACATAGAGCATTTATCATTCACTATTTCAGGCACTTCTCCAATCTTTCCGCCTGCTATTGAATACTTTCCGCTCTTAATATATACGCATCCTGTTCTTTCTTGCTCATATTGTTCCAAAGGGTATTCCATCCGCAGACACGAACTTGCAGATTTTGATATTTTTCCGGATTTTTTTGTGCATCACGAAGTGCTTCGCTATCAAAAATATTAAACTGCACAGACTGACCGCCTTTATTAAGATAGGTCATAAGAATACCTTTTAATACCTTTAATCCATCCTCGCCGCTAACTGCGCTTGGGTGAAGCATAGCATCAACACAAAACGATTCGTGGTAATCAGCCGGAATAAGCCTTGTTGCAGATTCTATTAAAGCTGTAATTCCGTTTTTATCCATACCAACTACCGGACTTGCATTTTTTGAAAGTTCTTCCCCTTTTAATCTGCCATCAGGTAAGGCACCGGTCTTTTCGCCATGTATTACAAATGCACGGGCAGAATGGAATATCGCCTTGTAAACACCGCCTCTGCCGTTTGGAACATTATTTACCTTGCTTGAATAGTAGCTTGACATAGCTCCAGCATAAGTATCGGTGACTTCATCACTATTTCCGTATTTATGGGGGCTTTTTTTAATTTTCAACCGTAACTTTTCATGCCCCTCCCAATTATTTTTAAGAATATCAGCCAATTCTTTAAGAGAAAGTTCTTTTTTGTCAAATACAAATTCTTTTACAGCCATAATACTGTCAACTGCACTTGCGAAACCACAGTTAAGCATAGCGTTATTATTGAACTTAACCCCGCCGCCGTATCCGTCTTTGCCGTTTTTCAGAGAAGTTTCAATCGTTGCAGAATACATAGAAGACGGATTAACGAAGCTTAGAAATCTTTCTGCATCATTTGTGATTTTCATACTTTGCTCTATAAGATATTCCCATTGTTTCAAAAAAGCAAAATAAAACTCTTCGAAGGTGTTTATTTTAGAAATATCACCTGTTTTTATACCCACTTGTTTATCGTATCCTACATCAAAACCATCGGTAAATACATACTCGACTGCTTTTGCCGCATTTACATATCCGGAAGTTGAAGAAACCTCATTTGCTCTGACGCCGGTTTCATAACATCCGCGGATGTCATAGCTTAATGCTTCCTCAAGAGTAGCGCCGTAACTCATAACAGCTTTTATCATTGCAGGCTCACAACAAAATACAATACTCGCATTTTTTCGGCGAACCATATCAAAAGCTTTATTTAAAATGTTATCCGGCGTATTCCTATTGATTTTAAGCTGAATTTTGGGGTTGTAGATTTCAAGCTCGTCATACACATCAAGTATTTCATAGGAGAACTCATTATATTTTGTGTTACCGTTCAAATCAGTACCGCCCATATAAAACGGTTGCCCCCAATAGTTTCCTATCGCCGACCACTGCATCAAAAAGTAGGATAAATAGTTTCGTATATCCTCTTTGGTGTATTTGCCGGATTCTATATCCTTTTTATAAAATCCATACAATGTATTATCCAGCCCGTTACCCAAGGACCGCACCTGATAGCTGTCTATAGATTCGGAAATTATAAAATAAATATAAATAAGCTGCAATGCTTCATAAAAATTGGTAGGCGCGCCATCGCGAAGCTTTTTAAGACATTCGGTAATTTCGGATGCCTTTTCAAAGGTTTGGGTTTTTGCAAAATTATACATTCTGTCAATTAAATCAATAATCGCCGTATATTGAATTTCAATGCCATCGAAGAAGGCCTCTGCTTCCTCGGTCATTGTTCCGTTTTGAATATGTATTTTGCGATAGTTTTTTGCTCTTTCCAGCAGGCCTGGGAAACCAAGCTCCATCAAGGATTTCCAATCAGGGACAACATGGTCATAGTCTGTAAATATCATTACAGCACCGGCTTTGTTGAAATCTTTTTCTTTTTCAACAAGCCCTTTATCTCTTAAAGAACGTGATTCCTCTTTCCATTTTGAAAAGCTTACTGAGTTTGCCAAGCGATTCAAAGAATAAAGACCTACAAAATAATCGTGCTCATTTATATACAAGCGCTCATTTTCAAGAACGTACTTAATGGCTTTTGCTCTTGCGACAGGATGTGGCAGCTGCTCTGTTTCTTTTGAAAGCTGTTCAAGCCCTTTTAATAATTCTTCATCGCAGAGACCGCTTTCTTCTATATATCCCATTCCATGATATGCCATACGGTCAAAAGCATCGAACTCCTTTTCAGGATCGTGATATTTTCGTTCAACAAAGTATCTGTCTTTAGAATTGATCATAATAATATCCACCTTTCAAGTGTATTCAAGTGTATTTTATAACAAAAGGCAACTAATTTCAATGGATAAAAAATTATACTTGACTTTTTAGAAACTATATTGTAAAATAAATATGGTGATTATTATGATAAATTTTATGAAATATGACTTTGTTATTGATAAAATTGAGCTTGCCTGTTTAGTCGGGGCCGGAAAAGGTTCAATGATTCATAAAAACAGAGCGAGTCACGGTCTTGCTATCTTTTTAGGTGGGGAAAGAACTTTCTATTTTAATGAGAAAAAATTTAAGGTTACTAAAAATACAATCGTATATTTCCCGAAAGGCTCAAACTATACTATAAAAGAAGAAACACCCTTTGACTGTTATGCAATAAATTTCCAGATGTCTGATGATGCCGTATTTGAACCGTTTTGCTTTAAAATAAAGAATCTCAATTCTTATCTGGAAAGTTTTAAAAACAGCCAAAAAATATGGCTTAAAAAAGCTCCCGGTTATTCTTCAAAGGTTAAATCTGAGCTTTATAACATAATTTATAATATGCAATCAGAATATGTCATTCCATATAGTAATTCATCAGTAATTCAGCCTGCCATCGATTATATACACTCAAATTATTTCAAAGAAAACATAAACATTTTACACCTTGCATCACTTTGCAATATAAGTGTTGTACATTTAAGGAACTGTTTTATTAAAACATTTGCCAAACCTCCTATTAAATATATTAACTCTCTTAAGTTAACACGAGCAAAAGAATTGCTTGAATCAGGTATGTATACCGTCAGTGATGTTTGCTTCTTATCCGGATATAATGACGAAAGCTATTTTAGTCGTGAGTTCAAAAAACATTTTAAAAATTCGCCAAGAGAATATATAAAAGCATCCCAAAAATAAATAGGATGCTTTTATAATATCATTATTTAATTTTTTCTGCCTCAGCCAGCATGTTTTCTATAAAAATTCCATATCCTCTCGTAGGATCGTTTACGAAGACGTGAGTAACCGCCCCGACTAACTTTCCGTCCTGAATCACCGGAGACCCTGACATACCCTGTACAATACCTCCCGTTTTTTCAAGAAGTGCCGGATCGGTAACATTGACAACGAAATTTTTTACACTTCGTCCGGAATGATCTATATGGGATATCTCCACCTTATACGGACTCACTCCGCCGCCATCCACAGTACACAGCATCTCTGCCTCACCGTCACATATCTCCCCCGGTAAGGATACCGGTACGGTTTTGCAGTTTACCCCCTCAGGATACTGTGCAAATATGCCGTACACGCCACACTCCCTGTTTCCGAATAGTGTACCTATCTTGCCGGAGCTGAAATAGCCCTTAAGCTCTCCCGGCGTGCCCGAGCGCCCCTTTACGACACCGCTTATTTCCACGTTGACAACACTGCCCCTTGAAAGCGGCACAAGCTCACCCGTATCAACGTCGCATATTCCGTGACCAAGTCCTGCAAAGCTTCCGTATTTTGGATCAATATATGTTACAGTACCTATTCCTGCGGTGCTGTCTCTTATCCAAAGTCCTGTCCTGTATTTCCCGTCCTCCTCCGAGATAACGGGAGTCACAGAAAATACAAGCTCATCCTCACCACGCTTTACGGCAACCTCAACAGCCTCACCACCTGAGGCATTTACAAGCTCGGACACCTGCGCCGCTTCAATAACACTCTGACCGTTTACGGAAATTATCATGTCCTTTTCTCTGATTCCGGCATCCCCTGCAGGACTGATACTTTCCCCGCCGCACATCACACTGTCAACACCAACGACAAGTACACCCTCGGAATAAAGCTTTACACCGAATGGGACTCCGCCCGGTATAAGCATTTTTACGTCCGACGCTCCCGATTCAGCCGCAAAAATTCCGAAAGAGAGTATGGCGGTACATAAGATCAGCAATACGGCACGCATTACTATTCTATATCTGTTTGATCTCATTCATACCCCTCTTTAGTTTTACATTGTTACGGCATATTCGAAATCGCCGTGAAACTAATTTGCTCACCGTGTGGAATTGTATGAGTAACAATATTTGTGCCGTGTACCTGTAGTGAGATTAAAACGAATTTGTGCGAAGCAAAGACAAAATTTACACATTATTAACACCATATCTTTCATTATTATTTATAATTAAGTAGTCGGTGCGAAGAATGCCGGCTTTTATTTAACCACGTCACCGTGAAAAATATAAATTTCTGAGTGGAGACAATAAATGCAGAATCACATAAGAACTCCTAAAAAGAATTTAAGACTATCGGATATAATAAAGAAAAAGCGTTTTATAATTCCCTGTGCCGCCGTAATTCTGGCAGTCACAATGTATTTGCTGTTTGTTTTTTCAAATATCCCCTTTATCAAATATTGGCGCGGCATATACATAGAAACAGCTATGACTACAGGCGATCATCAGTGGCTTGCCACTGCGTTTATCCCCTCGTATATCATAGATGAGGTTATGGCAAATAAAACCGATACATCCGACGTTATAGGCGGTGGTGAGCATCTCTCGAAGTCGGATGCTGAGGACACCGATACATCCGATACAGAAGCTACGATTTTACCCGAAGTTCCAGCGGATATTCTGTGTCAAAACGAGCTTCAGGTGGGTGACACCGATTACGCAGGCTACACCGTACTTGTAAACGATATCGAAGAAGGAATTGTAATATCCGAGATAGTCGGCACATCCTACCGCGGCAAAATAATGCTTATTGACGATCCTTCCCGTGTATATCTCGGCTCAACTCCATACAAGCATAAGGAGGGACTTCGCATAAAAGCCATGATGGCACATCACGGTGCGATAGCCGGAATAAACGCCAGCGGCTTCAATGACCCCGGTGATTCCGGTCACGGCGGAGATATTATAGGTCTTTCCTATTCCGAGGGTGAATATTGGGGAACAGCGGTCAGCTACTACGGCTCGGTGCTTATAACCTCAAACGACAAGCTTGTTGTTGGCAACGTTAAGGATTGGCAGTATTACGATATTCGCGCAGGCATACAGTTCGGACCTGTTCTGATAGCTGACGGAGAAGCGCAGATAGAAGGCTCCGGCGGATACGGCATACAGCCGCGCACCGCCATTGGGCAGAGAGAGGACGGAGTTATCGCCTTTCTTATAATCGACGGAAGACAGCCCACATGGAGCATCGGGTGCACCATGGGTGATCTTATTGAGATACTTCAGAAATACGAAATTGTTAATGCCGCCTGCTGTGACGGCGGATCAAGCTCCGTGCTTGCCTACAAGGGTGAGGTTATAACAAAGAACAGCTCTCTTAATCCTACATACGGAAGACGGCTTCCCAACGCATGGCTGGTTGCACCCAAAGTCACCGGGGACAACGCCGAAACGGAGGCTTACACCGATGAATGAGCGTGACGAAAAATTCATGCGCCGTGCGCTGTCGCTTGCCGATGAAGCCGCCGCCATTGGCGAAGTTCCTGTAGGTGCAGTTGTGGTAATGGGCGATGAGATAATATCCGAAGCATACAATCGCAGGGAAATCGACAAAAACGCCACAGCACACGCAGAGCTTATTGCCATCAATGAAGCGTGCAAGAAGCTTGGCGGCTGGAGACTTCACAAATGCGAACTGTATGTAACTCTTGAGCCTTGTCCCATGTGTGCCGGTGCTATTGTAAATTCGCGGATAAAACGTGTAGTAATCGGTGCAAAGGATGCCAAAGCAGGCGCATTTGGCAGTCTTATAAATCTTAATTATTACCCCCTTAACCATAAGCCGGAGATTGTATTCGGTGTTTTGGAAAAAGATGCCGTGGTACAGCTTAAATCCTTTTTTAGAAGGCTGAGAGACACGAAAAACAGGTGATTGAAGTGAAAATAAACACTTCACGCCTGTTTTTTTCATGAAAATTTGACCTATTCGCACTTGTAAGCGCCGCTTTTTTGTGATATAATATATTCTGAGTATTTATGTTTGCATATATACTCGAAACAAAATGACTGATAAAGGATATAACTCTCATGAAATACCTTGTTTTACTCTGCGACGGTATGGCAGACTATAAAATCGAAGAGCTGGGAAACAAAACGCCCATGGCAGCCGCCAACAAGCCTATGATGGATGAGCTTGCAAAAAAATCCCTTTGCGGTACTGTTTCAAACGTTCCCGAAGGAATGGTTCCCGAATCCGATACAGCAAATATAGCAGTTCTTTCCTACGACCCCAAAATATACTCAAAGGGTCGTTCTCCCCTTGAAGCGGTTTCAATGGGACTTACCATGCGACCCGAGGATACCGCTTACCGCTGCAATGTTGTTACGCTCAGCGAGGAAGAAGAAAATTATGACGACAAGATAATGTTAGACCATTCTGCGGATGAGATCACAACTGCTGAAGCAAGTGAGCTTATTAAGGCAATGGAGGAGCATTTCGGTACTGATTTCCGCCATTTCTACACAGGCGTAAGCTACCGCCACTGTATGATATGGAATAATACTCCCTCCGAATACAATTTCATGCGTCCCCACGACATCCTCGGTCAGAACATAAAAGATCATCTCCCGACGGGCGAGGCAGGCAAGCCGTTTTATGAGCTTATGCGTGAGAGCTACGATATTCTCAACCATCATCCCATAAACGAAGCACGCCGCGCGAGAGGACTTCGCCCTGCCAACTCAATCTGGCTCTGGAGTCCCGGCAAAAAGCCTGCGCTCCCCAACTTCTATGAGAAATGGGGACTTCGCGGTGCTGTAATTTCCGCCGTTGACCTTATAAAGGGTATCGGACTTTGTGCAGGACTTCAGTCTATTGACGTTGAAGGTGCTACAGGCAATGTTCATACCAACTTTTCCGGAAAGGCGGATGCCGCTATTGAGGCATTCGAAAACGAAAAGGATTTTGTATACATACACGTTGAGGCACCCGACGAATGCGGTCACCGCGCCGAGCTTGAAAACAAGATACTCTCGGTTGAAAAGATCGACGAGCTTATCCTCCGTCCCGTTTACGATTATCTCGTATCGACAGGTGAGGATTTCAAGATAATGGTTCTGCCGGATCATCCCACACCTCTGTGTATGCGCACCCACTCCATGGACCCCGTTCCGTTCATCATATATTCTTCTAAAAAGGAACAGGACGGCGTTGACTGCTTCACCGAGGAAAGCTGTGAGGCAAAGGGCTTTTATCTTGAGCACGGTTATGACCTGCTCTCTTACATGATCGAAAAATAACTATCCTGCCGAAAGGAGATATCACCGTGAATAATACTCCTAATGAAAACAATACCTCCGCCAATTCTAAAAAAGCCACTGCCGGCTTCAAAGCGGCACGGGAAATATACGATTGGATAGAGATTTTCGTCATTACGATCTCGGCGGTGCTTCTTATTTTCACATTTGTGGTCAGAATCGCTTTCGTTGACGGTCCATCCATGAATAATACGCTTCATGACCGCGAGGTGCTGTGTGTCAGCAACCTGTTCTACACCCCGGCTCAGGGTGATATTGTGGTTTTCCAATCCCCTGACAGCAGAATTGACGGCGGAATCGTTAAGCGCGTCATTGCCACCGAGGGTCAGGAGGTTGACATCGACTTTGAAAATTGGACCGTATATGTTGACGGCGAAGCACTTGACGAGCCGTATGTAAACTATATCGACGGATACGATATGCGTTCCTACGATGTGAAATTCCCCATAACCGTTCCGGACGGACAGATATTTGTACTTGGAGACAACCGCAACTATTCCAATGACAGCCGCGGCAGTCAGATAGGATGCGTGGACACACGCTTTATATTCGGCCGTGTGCTGTTCAGAATTACCCCATTATCAAGATTCGGCAAAGTCAACTGATACACGAAAGGAGGCAAAGCTATGCCCTCAGAAATAATACAGTGGTTTCCGGGCCATATGGCAAAGACAAAGCGGCTTATTACCGAATGTCTGCCGCTTGTGGATATCGTAATCGAAATACTTGACGCGCGCATACCCCACAGCTCAAAAAATCCGGACCTTGAAAGGCTGACAAAGGATAAACCACATCTCACAGTACTGAGCAAGGCAAGCCTTGCCGATCCGGAGATCAGCAAAAAATGGCAGGAATACTACCGCAGTATCGGAAGAGAAGCCATATTTTATGACTGCCGTGCAGGCGAAAACATGAACGCCATCGCACCTGCCATAAAAAAGGTGCTGGAAGAAAAGCTTGAACGGTACGAGTCGAGGGGAATGACAGGCAGACGGCTTAAAGCCATGATGGTTGGCATACCCAACGTTGGAAAATCCTCTCTCATAAATAAAATTGCAGGTTCGGGCAAAGCCAAGGTAGAGGACCGCCCCGGCGTAACTCGCACAAAGCAGTGGATTCCCACCACTATCGGTATTGACCTTCTTGATATGCCGGGCGTGCTGTGGCCGAAATTCGAAGACCGTACCGTTGGCGAAAACCTCGCTATGACGGGTGCTATCAAAGACGACATACTTGACATTGAACACATAGCAATATTGCTTGTGGGCAGGCTCAGAAGAAATGCTCCTGACAAGCTCTCAGAGCGTTATAAGCTCGGTGAGATGTCACAGTATGAGGAGCTTCAGGACTATGAGCTGTTTGAGGTCATAGGAAAAAAGCGCGGCTTCCTTATATCCGGCGGTGAGATAAACTACGAGCGCACCGCCAATATGTTGCTTGACGAATTCCGTGGGGCAAAGATAGGCCGCATAACCCTTGAGCTTCCGCCCACACTCTCACAGGGAGCGGACGTATAATGGATTGGAATATTGAAAACAGCTATACCGAAAAGGGCTTTCATATCATATGCGGCACAGATGAAGCCGGCAGAGGTCCGCTTTGCGGAAATGTTGTGGCAGGTGCCTGCATACTTCCTGCCGGGATTGTGCTTGAGCGTCTCAACGACTCAAAAAAGCTTACCGAGAAGCGCCGGGATGCCCTGTATGAGCTTATAGTGGAAAATGCTATCTCATGGGCAGTTGCAGAGGCTACTCCGGCGGAGATTGACGAATACAACATTCTGAACGCATCACAGCTTGCCATGCGGCGCGCTGTGGCAAAGCTCAGCCCTACGCCCGATCTTGTGCTTGTGGACGGGAATGTTGCGAGGGACTTCCCAATACACGCAGTCCCTCTCGTTGGCGGAGATGCCCTCTCCCCGTCAATTGCCGCGGCATCCATACTTGCCAAAGTGACCCGTGACCGTCAGTTATATGAGCTTGATAAAATATATCCCACGCTTGGTCTTGCCGCTCACAAGGGATATCCCACCAAAGCTCACTATGCGGCACTTAAGGAATACATAGCCGAAAACGGAGAGATTCCCACGATTTACAGGCGGAGTTTCCTCAAAAACCTTGATGAAAAATGACCTATAAAGCTACGCTCGGCGCACGCGGCGAAGAATTGGCGGCACGTTTTCTTAAAAACGCCGGATACAGCATCAAAGCTCGCAATTTCCGCATTTTCCGCGACGAGTTCGACATAATCGCCGAGGATGAAAAATATATTGTATTCGTAGAAGTGAAAACCCGCGCGCAGACAGAATCAAATAAGCGTTTCGGGCGTCCCTGCCTGGCTGTTAATTATGAAAAAAAGAAAAAACTGCTCCGCGCTGCCGAAGCGTATCTCAGGCGTTACAAGCCAAACAAACAGCCGCGCATTGACATAATTGAAGTTTATTTTCCTCCCATACGCGAGGAAAATCCCGTCACGCCGGAAGATACGCCTGCACTTGATATAAAGCATCTGCGAAACGCGGTACATTATTAGGCGAAAGGAAGCACGGCTTTGAATAATCTGCCAATTTTTGATCTTCACTGCGATACACTTTACGAATGCCACAAACAAAACAAAAGCATCTTTGAAAACGACCTCTGCCTCTCAATTGCGCGTCTTGCGAAATACAAGAAATTCTGCCAGATACTCGCAATGTGGAGCGACCACCGCATCGGTGAGGAGGAGGCATATCTTAACTTTTTCGATGCACGAAAAAGACTTGAAACGGAGCTTGAAGCACATAAAAATGTGAAGCTCTGCACCTGCGAAAAAGAGCTTGCCGAATGCGAAAAAACCGGAGACGGTGCCATATTTTTGGCAGTTGAAGGCGGCAAGCTGATTGCCGACGACATCTCGCGGCTTGACAGGCTTTATGAGTGCGGTATCCGTTTTCTCACCCTCGTGTGGAATGACCCATGCAGAATCGGCGGCTCAAATCTTACCGATGAGGGACTTACCGAATTCGGATACGATGTGGTACAGCGTTGCTTCAAGCTGGGAATCATACCGGATGTGTCACACGCATCCGACAATATGACAGAAGAAGTCATCTCACTGGCAGAGGAAAACTCTGCTGTGTGCATAGCTACTCATTCAAATTCAAGGGTTGTGTGTGAGCACAGGCGAAATCTCACCGATTCGCATTTTTCAAAAATTGCGAAGCTCGGCGGAATTATTGGAATAAGTCTTGCTCCCATGCATTTGACGAAAAATGAAATATGCACGGTTGACGATATACTTCTTCATATAGAGCACTACATGGAGCTTGGCGGAGAGAATACCGTCTGCCTCGGATGCGATCTTGACGGAGTGGATATTCTGCCCTCCGGCATCAAAACCGTGTCAGATATCGAAAAAATTGCCGATGCTCTCGGAAGAATTAACTATACGGACGATTTAATAGAAAAGATATTTTATGCAAACGCCCGAAATTTCATTTCCCTATGGCTAAAATGATTTTTTTGTGGTATAATTATGCTGTAATATTGAATTTAAGAGTTCCATAAAACGCCTTACGGCGGAAATTATATAATAAAACGGAGGTTCCGATGAATTATATCAGCACAAGAGGCGGCAAGGACTTTGTGGGTGCCGCAGGAGCTATCAAGCAAGGGCTTGCATCAGACGGCGGTCTTTTCATGCCCGATAAAATCCCCACATTTGGGAAAGGCGACATAGCAAAGCTCTGTGCCATGTCTTACCCTGAGCGTGCGGCGTACATACTTTCCCTTTTCCTTACCGATTATACATATGATGAGCTGCTCTCCGACTGTGAGAAGGCTTACTCTCCCGACCGTTTCGTGGGCGGTGCCGCACCGCTTCATAAGCTTAGCGACGACACCTTTGTTCTTGAGCTTTGGCACGGTCCAACGTCCGCGTTTAAGGATATGGCACTTCAGATCATGCCCCGTCTTCTTTCTGCGGCACTTAAAAAGACTGAGGAAAGCCGCACAGCATTTATTCTGGTTGCCACAAGCGGCGACACAGGAAAAGCGGCACTTGAAGGCTACCGCGATGTTGACGGAGTTAAGATCATGGTATTCTATCCCGTTGACGGTGTCAGCCGCGTGCAGAAGCTGCAGATGGCGACACAGCTGGGTGAAAATGTATATGTATGCGCTATCGAGGGCAACTTCGACGATGCTCAGACAGGCGTTAAAAAGATTTTCTCCGACACGGAAATGGCTGAGCTTCTTAACAAGAATAACGTATTCTTCTCAAGTGCCAACTCCATAAATTGGGGCAGACTTGCTCCCCAGATCGTATACTATGTCTCGGCATACTGCGATCTTATCAACAAAGGCGAGATAATAGCGGACGAAATGATCGACGTTACCGTTCCTACGGGTAACTTCGGCAACATATTCGCCGCATACATCGCAAAGATGATGGGACTTCCCATAAACCGCCTTGTATGTGCTTCCAACAAGAACAATATCCTCACCGATTTCCTCACCACAGGCACATACGACAGAAACCGCGGCTTCCACACCACCATGTCGCCATCAATGGATATTCTTATATCCAGCAACTTAGAGCGTCTTCTCTATGTAATGAGCGGTGCTGAGAATACCGCAGAGCTTATGAAGAAGCTCAACACCGATGGCTGTTATACAATAGATGCCGCACTTAAAGCAAAGCTTGACGAGCATTTCACCGGTCTTTTCTGCGACGAGGAAAACACCGCACTTGAAATAAAGCGCACCTTTAATGAAAACGGTTATCTTATTGACACCCATACCGCCGTTGGTCTTAACTGCGCAAAACAGTATATGGCTAAAAAGAGCGACGGACTTAAGATGGTCGTGGCATCTACTGCCAGCCCCTATAAATTCGCCGCAGATGTATATAAGTCTATCGCAGGCAAAGCCCCCGCGGACGAGCTGTCGGCACTCGGCGAGCTTAAGGCGCTCACCGGCACCGAGATTCCCTATCCGCTTTGTGATATTGACAAGCGCGAGATCCGCTTCAAGACTGTAATCGAAAAGCAGGATATGCCCTCTGAGGTGCTTAAGACTCTCGGTATTGACGCCTGACTAATATTTTTTAGTTATATCTCCCCGCGGCTCAAATGTGGCACAGCGTGTTGCTTCTCTGCTTGTGGCAATTACACTTCCTATTGTCACACGCTCGGCAGTACAGAAGTTGTCACCGTCATGATATGCACAGTTCTTGACGTCGCAGGTAATGCCCCTTATATGACGCGGAACCGTGTTTGAACCGAGAGCAAGATTATCGGCAAAAAGTCCCATATTTCCGCTCCTTTCGGTAAAGCAAGACTTTACGGTATCAGTATTTCCCCACAGCAGAGGATTATTCCGCGAAGTAAAGACAGGAGAAATTTATGTCACTGTATGTTTTGTCCGACACGCATCTTTCTACAACTGAAAACAAACCCATGGATATTTTCGGAGCAAGATGGTCGGGATATACCGATAAGCTCCGCACAAGATGGAATAAGCTTGTGGGGGAAAATGATACGGTTGTGATAGCCGGTGATATTTCCTGGTCCATGAGCCACACAGCGGCACTTGAGGATTTGAAATTTCTTGATGCTCTGAACGGCACCAAAATAATCGGACGAGGTAATCATGATTATTGGTGGACCTCGCTTACAAAGCTTAACAAGCTCTGCGAGGAAAACGGTCTTAAAACGCTGAAATTTCTCTACAACAATGCATACTGTGCCGAGGAATTTATAATCTGCGGTTCTCGCGGATGGTATATTGACGAGTCCAACCGAAAAATGCCGCAGGAGGCTGATTATCAGAAAATCGTGGCAAGAGAAGCCATCAGACTTGAACTCAGTCTTACCGAAGCGGTCAAGCTCCGCGATGAGAAGCTCGCCGAGGACGGTATCGCGAGAGAAATCTTGGTATTTCTTCATTTTCCTGCGGATTTTCGCGGATATGTATGCCGGGAGATAGTGGCGGTGCTTCATAAGTTCGATATAAAGCGATGCTACTACGGTCACATTCACGGAGTTTACGACATTCCGCGAAGCGAAGTGTCGGACGGCATAAGATATACCCTTACATCAGCAGATTTTCTTGATTTCACCCCGCTTATCATACTTCCCGACGATAATTTTTTACAAAATTCTGAAATAATTTAAAATTTATCTGTAAGGTTATTGACATTACGAGAATTTATAGTATAATATAATTTAGGAAAAATTTTATAATGGTCGCAGACTGTGTATCGCGCAGCATTTTGAGTATATGTGCTGCCCTCATGAAGCGGCACATATCTCATGGAGGAATAAAAAACAATGAGCTTAAAAAATGTAAACAAACCCGAAACCAATGTTGTTGAAATCGAATTTACTGCTGATAAGGCAGCTTTCGATGCAGCTTGCGACAAGGCATTCAAGAAGAATGTAAAGAACATCAGCGTTCCCGGCTTCCGCAAGGGTAAAGCACCGAAGCACATCATCGAAAAGATGTACGGCAAGGGCGTGTTCTATGATGAAGCACTTAACGAGATCGTTGGACCTGCTTACGACGATGCTATGAAGGATCAGAAGTTTGACATCGTAAGCCAGCCCGAATTTGACGTTGTTTCCATTGACGACGACGGCGTTACCTTCAAGGCAAGATTCTATACTAAGCCTGAGGTTAAGATTTCCGACTATCTCGGAATCGAGGTTACCAAGACTGTACGCGAGGCGTCCGACGCTGACGCTGATGCTGAGATCGAGCAGATTCGTGCGCGCAACTCCCGTCAGATCGAAATTTCTGACCGTGCCGCACAGGACGGCGACATCACCGTTATCGACTTCGACGGTTATGTTGACGGCGTTGCTTTTGACGGCGGCAAGGCTGAAAAGTACACTCTCACCCTCGGCTCCGGCTCCTTTATCCCCGGCTTTGAGGATCAGATCGTTGGCAAGAACATCGGCGACGAGTTCGACGTAAACGTTACATTCCCCGAAGAATATCATGCAAAAGAGCTTGCAGGCAAGCCTGCCGTATTCAAGTGCAAGCTTCACGAGATAAAGTTTAATGAGCTTCCCGAGCTTGACGACGAGTTTGCAAAGGATGTTTCCGAATTTGATACATTTGCTGAATATAAAGCAGATGTTAAGGCAAAAATCCAGGACAGATACAACAAGACCGCTGAGGGCGAGATAGAGGAGCAGATCATCGGTGCTCTTATCGAAAAGCTTGAAGCTGAGATTCCCCAGCCCATGTTTGATGCTGAGACCGAGAACTTTGTTCGCGATTTCGACAGCAGACTCCGTATGCAGGGACTTGACCTCAAGACCTACTTCCAATACACCGGCCTTGATCTTGATGCTCTCAGAACTCAGATGGCACCTCAGGCAGAGCGTCAGGTAAAGACCAGACTCGCTCTTGAGAAGATCGTTGAGCTTGAAAAGATCGTTCCCACCGACGCTGAGGTGAACGAGGAATACGAGCGTATGTCCAAGGCTTACAACATGGAGATCGACAAGCTTCGTGAAATGGTTGACGCCGCTATGGTTACCGCAGACGTATCCGTTAAGAAGGCTGTTGAGCTTGTTAAGGAAAAGGCGAAGGTTACCGAAAAGGCATACGAGGCTCCTAAGGCTGAATAATTTCGCCTGTAAATATAATAGCATAGCGGGCGGCTTCGGTCGCCCGTGTGATTATTAAAAGCAAAAATACATTATTTGCGTTTTTTCGCAGAAGAAAGGTAAACTAATATGGCACTTGTACCAATGGTCGTGGAGCAGACTGTTCGAGGTGAACGCTCCTACGATATTTTTTCAAGACTTCTCAATGACCGTATCGTATTTTTGGCGGATGAAGTAAACGATCAGACAGCATCCCTTGTTGTGGCACAGCTTCTTTTCCTTGAGGCGCAGGATCCCGACAAGGATATAAATCTCTACATCAACAGTCCCGGCGGCTCTATCTCCGCAGGTATGGCAATCTATGACACCATGAATTTCATCAAGTGTGATGTTTCCACCATCTGTATCGGTATGGCGGCAAGCATGGGCGCATTTCTCCTTGCAGCTGGTACAAAGGGCAAGCGTTTTGCACTTCCCAACAGTGAAATAATGATCCATCAGCCGCTCCTCGGCGGTCTGCAGGGTCAGGCATCCGACATCAAGATCCACGCTGACCATATCATCCGCATCCGCGAGCGCATGAATACGATTCTCGCTGAGCGCACGGGTCAGACTGTAGAGCAGATCGAAAAGGATACAAACCGCGACAACTTCTTAACAGCCGACGCCGCAATGGCATACGGTCTTATCGACAAGGTGATCGCAAAAAGAGAAAACTGATAAAGGAAGTTAAAATGGCTAACAATCAGAAGTCTAACAATCAGATGAAGCATTGCTCCTTTTGCGGAAGAAGCGAAACGCAGGTTGAATTTCTTATTCCATCCCCAACAGGTGCAACAATATGCGATAACTGCATCGAAGCCTGCAATCAGATAATATTCGATCACGAGCAGATGATGAGCGAGACAGACGAGCTTTCTCTTGCCACACTCCCGAAGCCTGCAGAGATCAAATCTATGCTGGATGAATACGTTATCGGGCAGGACGCGGCAAAAAAAGTTCTGTCGGTTGCGGTATACAATCATTACAAGCGCATACTGAATGCCCCCAAACCCCAACGCCGCGGCAGAAAGTCCGCAGAAGCGCAAAACTCCGACGATGTAGAAATCCAGAAGAGTAACGTACTTCTTCTCGGCTCTACAGGTGTGGGCAAGACCTATCTCGCGCAGACGCTTGCTAAAGCTCTGAAAGTGCCCTTCGCAATAGCTGATGCTACCACGCTTACCGAGGCCGGCTATGTTGGTGAGGATGTTGAAAACATACTTCTCAGACTCATTCAGGCGGCGGATTACGATATTGAGCGCGCCGAGCACGGTATTATATACATCGACGAGATCGACAAGATATCAAGAAAGAGCGAAAACCGCTCCATCACCCGTGATGTATCGGGCGAGGGTGTACAGCAGGCTCTTTTAAAGATTCTTGAGGGTACGGTTTCTAATGTTCCCCCTCAGGGTGGACGCAAGCATCCCAATCAGGAGTTTATTCAGATAAATACAGAGAACATTCTGTTTATCTGCGGCGGTGCGTTTGATAAATTGGAAGACCTTATCGCAGAGCGCAAGGGCAGTCAGCTTGTAGGCTTTACCAGCGATGTTAAGAAGCAGGACGAGAAGCTTAAGCAGGGCATCTTCAGAGATGTTACCCCCCACGACATCGTAAAGTACGGTCTTATCCCCGAGCTTGTGGGAAGACTTCCCGTTATTGTATCCCTTGACAGCCTTGATGAAACAGCTCTTGTCCGTATACTTACCGAGCCGAAGAATGCGCTTGTTAAGCAGTATCAGAAGCTTGTGGGTATGGACGGTGCTGAGCTTGTATTTGACGAGGGTGCAGTACGTGCCATCGCCAAGCTTGCTATCGAGAGAAACACCGGAGCACGCGGACTTCGCGCCATTATCGAGGATATCATGACAGATATCATGTATGATGTCCCGTCAAGAGGCGATGTGACTAAGGTAATTATCACCGAGGATGTTGTTAACAAAAAGGCGTCGGCAGATTATATCACCGAACTTGCTACACTTACACAAAAGAGCTTAAAAGCGGCAAAATAATTACAACAAAAGAAGCACACAGAGTAAGATTTGATACCTTATTCCGTGTGCTTCTTTATAACTATAAATAATATTAAATTTTAGCAAAGACGCCCATTCTAATATATTCTTTTACGCGTCCTTCTGTGCGTCTGCTATGATCTTCTGCGCAACATTTGCAGGTACTTCCTCATAGCGTTCAAAATAGAAGGTGAAGCTTCCGCGACCCTGAGTGGTTGCACGGAGGGCAATGGGATAATCCATCATCTCAGCCTTCGGAACCTCCGCCTGAACCACAGTGTATCCCTTCTTTTCATGAGAAGCTTCCATACCAAGCACACGTCCGCGGCGCTTGTTGAGATCGCCTATAACGTCACCCACCATATTGTCCGGTACAACGCAGTTAAGTGCGCCCACAGGCTCAAGAAGTATGGGATTTGCCTTGGGAAGACCTTCCTTATATGCAAGGCTTGCCGCCATCTTAAAGGACATTTCCGAGGAGTCTACATCATGGTATGAGCCGTCGTAAAGATCAGCCGCAAGACCTACAACAGGATAGCCTGCAAGAACACCCTTCTGCATTGCTTCGAGCAGCCCCTTTTCTACCGCCGGGAAGAAGCCCTTCGGCACAGCACCGCCTACAACGCTCTCTGTGAATGTAAGACCGTCGCCCTCGCCGGGTGCGAACTTAATGCGAACATGACCGTACTGACCGTGACCGCCGGACTGCTTCTTATGCTTTCCTTCAGCCTCAACAGTCTTCTTGATGGTCTCACGGTAAGCGATCTTCGGCTTTTCAAGAAGTACGGACGTGCCGAAACGGTTCTTAAGCTTCGCCACAAGCACATCAAGGTGAATATCGCCCACACCGGAGATAAGAAGCTGCTTTGTCTCCGCATTGTTCTCGTAGCGAGTGGTAAGATCCTCCTCAAGCAGCTTTGCAATACCCGAGGATATCTTATCCTCGTCGCCCTTTGCGAGAGGCTTGATAGCCTGAGTAAGGAAAGGCTCGGGGAATGCGATTCCCTTGTATTTGATATCTTTGGAAGATGCGGTAAGTGTATCGCCTGTATTGGTGGCATTAAGCTTTGCGGTCATACCGATATCGCCGCAGCAGAGCGCGTCAACCTCGGTCTGCTTCTTGCCGCGGATTGTATAAATACGGGCAAGCTTTTCATTTCCGCCGGTTGTTGTATTGCGCAGAGTCATATCTTTCGTAAGACTTCCGTTCATAACCTTGAAGAAGGACATCTTACCTACAAACGGGTCAGCAACAGTCTTGAACACGAACAGCGAAGCTTCGCCCTCGGGATCAATGGCAATTTCATCCTCTCCGTCAGGGGTTACGATAATCTCAGTTTTGCGTGCTGTCGGACGGGGGAAGGAGTTAGCGATGGTATCAAGTACCGCGGTAACGCCCCACATCTTTGTAGCAGAGCCGCAGAATACGGGGATAATATCACCGTTTATGATGCCGTCGTGAACAGCATTCATTGCTTCGTTATATGTAATGGGTTCTTCGTTGAAGAACTTATCCATAAGATCATCACTTGTCTGTGCTATGGATTCGTACAGCATATTGCGGTATTCTTCAGCAATTTCCTTGAACTCATCAGGGATCTGCGAAACCATGTTAGCACCGCTCTTGTCATATACCTCAGCCTTCATATCAATAAGGTTAAGGAAGCCGATTACCTTGTCGCCCTCGATCATCGGTATAAGCAGAGGACATACGGTAACGCCGAATTTTTCACGGAGAGCGTCAAACACTCTCTTAAAACGGGCCTCACCGTCATCAAAACGGTTGATAAAGAATGCCTTCGGGATGCCTTCCTTTTCAGCCATATCCCATGCAAGCTCAGTGCCGACCTCAACGCCGTTTCGACCGTCAACCACGATCAGCGCGCTGTCCGCAACTCTCATACCCTCAAGAACCTCTCCCGTAAAATCAAGATAGCCGGGAGTATCAAGTATATTTATCTTACTTTCCTGCCATGCAAGCGGCTCGACTGTAGTCGAAAGTGAAAAACCTCTGCGAATTTCTTCGGGGTCATAGTCACTTACGGTGTTTCCCTCAGGAGTTCTGCCGAGACGGTCGGTCTCTTTTGCCAGATACAGCATAGCTTCACAAAGTGAAGTCTTTCCGCTTCCGCCGTGGCCGAGCAGGGCAACGTTTCTTATACTTTTTGTGGTGATCTTGTCCATTGTTAATTACTCCTTTTCTAATGTATTATAGGGAATGTACCGTCCACTTGCACCTTGTGCGGGACACATTTAAGTCATTCGAACATGATAAATCATCGCGTTTTGGTGATAAACTATAATATTCGTTAGCTTAGTACACTTTCCATTATACATTATGCGAGGTGTTTTTTCAAGGGGTTTGAAAAAAATAATCACCACCGAAGTATAGAAATCAATGAGCATTTTTTGTGCAGTTTAGACAAAGCGCTTTCCCTGCCACGTATTCCTTTCATATAGAAGCTTATCTATCGTATTCATTACAACAAGCTTTTTGCGGCTCCACAAGGGGGCAATCAGCGAATCCGCCATGCCGTCGCCTGTCAGTCTGCCGATGACCGTTTCGGGCGGAATCACTTCAAGCTGCCGCACAACAATGTCCGCGTACTCCGAAAGCTCCAGGCACGAAAATTTGCCGCGGTTATACATCTCTGAAAGCGGTGTGCCGTCTATAACGTGCAGAAGATGAAGCTTTAACTGATCAGGGCGCATTGCCGCCACTACCCGTGCCGACTCCAGCATCATTTCCGGAGTTTCTCCCGGAAGACCGTTGATAAGATGAACTCCGATATTGATTTTCGGCGATGTGCGCCGAAGCTTCTCATAACCGTCCGCGAATTCCGCAAATGTGTGCCCTCGGTTTATAAGCGCGGCGGTGGAATCGTGCACGCTTTGAAGTCCCAGCTCCACGGTCAGAAAAGTACGCTCGGCAAGCTCTGCAAGGTACTCGCAAACGTCGTCAGCCAGACAGTCCGCGCGTGTAGCTATGCTCATTCCCACAATATTGAGCTTGCCCGGCGCAAGTGCCGCCTCAAACTTTTCACGAAGCACCGACACGGGAGCATAGGTGTTGGTAAACGCCTGAAAATAAGCGATGCACAGCGGATTCTCCCACTTCTGCGACAGCTTTTCGTATGCCGCTTCAAGCTGTTCGCCTATTGGAACAGCGGAATCGGCGCAGAAATCCCCCGAACCGCGTGCAGAGCAGTATATGCATCCCCCGTACCCTCTCGTACCGTCGCGATTCGGGCAGGTAAATCCGCCGTCAAGAGGAAGCTTGGCGCACTTCCCACCGAATTTTTGGCGCAGGAAGAAATCGTATGAATGATACCGTTTATTTGAATCGCTGAATGGGAACGGATTAGTTGTCGCTTGTGTGGGCATAATAATTTTCTCCTGTGAATACAGTTAGTAATACAATGATACCACAGTGTCGGATTTTTTTCAAGCCTTTGCGAAAAATATTTATAAAACCCCTTGACAAAACAGTTTGTTTATGGTATTATATATAAGTACCGAATATGCGAGTGTAGTTCAATGGTAGAATTCCAGCCTTCCAAGCTGGTCGCGTGGGTTCGATTCCCATCACTCGCTCCAAAGAAAGCAGAGGACGTTGTCCTCTGCTTTTTCTATGTAAATTGCATTCACATTATAAATAAGGCAGGACGAGATTTTTCTCGTCCTTGCCTTAACCATCTATTTAAACCTCTACCTCAATCCAAATACGCATATCGGTCTCGCCGCGGTTTGCAAATGCAAAATACGGGATAAGCTTCGCCGTGAACGGCTCACGCACCACCTTGTCCGAATATATGGACACAGGCTCCTCGCGCACTGCCGGATATATAATTGCAGGAACATTAAGCTCCTCATCAATTATAGCCTCACCGCATCTGCCGCAAAGCTTAACATTTCCAAGCCAGCCGCCGTTGTCAACACCTTCAAGACACATTACAAACGGTCCGTAGGTCACCGCGCACTGTCCGCGGTTTGTAAGAATGTGGGGGCTTGATTTTACCACACGCACTTCAAGCTTTAAGTCAAGCACAAGCTCATCACAGCACGCCGCATCAACAAATGCATAGCCCTTTTCCATAGCAGGTGTAACCTTAACGCCGTTCTTCGTCAGCGTCCATCCCTTACACCATTCGGGAATACGGAATGCAAGCTTTCTATCGCCGCCCTGAAGCTTCAGCGCGACTTTGCCGTCATAGGGATAGTTTGTGGTCTGGGTAAGCTTTATGCCGTCAAGCTCTGCGGTGGATTCCATATACTGATTTACATATACGGTATCGTCCGTGTAATTGTAAATGAAATCGCCGATGGACGGAATAAATCTTGTTATGTTGGGAGGACAACATGAGCACTCGAATACCTCCACACGCTGAGTTATGGGCATATGGAGTGACTTTGTATGTGCAGGAGTATTCTTAAGAAATTCGCGCTGACAAAGATCTATCTCCTGAGCATTCTCGTAGAAGAACGCCTTGCCGTCAAGAGACATTCCCGAAAGGAAGCCGTTATATATAACGCGCTCTACAGTATCCGCATACTTGGAATCCATGGAAAGTCTGCTCATACGGCGCGCATAGAGTGCAAGACCAAGTGCCGCGCAGGTCTCGGCATACGCAGTATCGTTGGGAAGTCTGAATTCCTCCTCAAACGCCTCACCTGCGGAATGAATTGAGCCGATTGCGCCCGTAATGTACATCTTTTCATTTATAATGCTGTCAAAGAGCTTTTCGCAGGCATTTTTCAGTGCCGCCTCTCCGGTACGCTCTGCAATATCCGCCATTGCGCAGTAAAGATACACCGCACGCACCGCGTGTCCCTCGGCGGTAAACTGCTCACGCACGGGAAGGTGACTCTGAGAATACGCCGCATCGTAGTCATGACCGCACTCCTCATCACTGCACTGACGGTTGTCGATAAACCACAGTGCCATATCAAGCCATACACGCTCACCGGTATAATCGTAAAGCTTAACAAGTGCAAGCTCTATCTCCTCGTGTCCGGGAGTCTTGAAGGCAGTGCTTCCCTCATCTATAAATCTCCTCTTAACAAGCATAAGATAATCCTTCATAAGAGAAAGGAATTTCCCCTTGCCCGTAGCGTGGTCATATGCAATAGCACCTTCAAGAAGATGACCGAGACAGTAAAGCTCATGGTCGCGGCGCATAGTAAAACGCTCCTCCGGCTTCTTGAACTGCTGATAGCAGCTGTTAAAATAACCGTCAGCCATTCTTCCACGCTCGATATCGTCAACCACCTCGTCAACTATAGCCTCAAGCTCCGGCTCACGCTGTTTAAGCGTAAGATACGCAACAGATTCGATCCATTTAGCCACATCGGAGTCCCAGAATATATGGGGCTTGTTGGGATCTCCCTCTTTCCAATTAAGCTTGAATGCCTCAAAGCGTCCTGTTTCCTTGAAACGCTTGTAAACGTTATGTATGGTGGTTTTTCTTACAGTATCCTGACGCGCTTTCCAAAAGCCGCCCGTAATGTTGATATTTTCAAAAGAAAGCATCTTATTTGCCATTTCGATTTCCCCCTGTTTTTTTATATTTTATATTGCTTAATTTCACCCTTTATGGTATAATTATAATAGATACCTGCGAGAATAACAACCACAAAAACCGTATAAAAGGAGAAAAAATCCGACATGAATGGTGATATCAAATTTCATGCCGCCGGAAAATTTACATCCCGCGGAGAATGGATACACGGCGAAATTACCGTTCCAACCACAGAGATAATAATCGTCACCGACGGCGTGGTAAAGCTTGAGGAGGACGGGATCCGCTATGAGCTTACTCCTGGAAGCGTGCTTATGCTTGATCCCAATATTTCGCATAAGGGTTATGAAATTTCGACTGAGAAAACCTCTTTTTATTGGATACATATAGATATTGCAAAGGAAATCCCCGTATACCCGGCAAAAAAATGCTTCACTCTGCGCGAGCCGCACCATGTAAGCATCCTGTGCCGCCAAATGCTTCATTACAACAGCATGGGAGCAGGTTCGGATGTAGTAAACCGCCTTTTATACGTGCTACTGCACGAACTGTGGCTTCAAAGCTGCAATGAGCGCGGCGACGGAAACGCTTTGGCGCAAAGCATTGACGAATGGATACGAATAAACGCAGACCGCACTATAATGGCAGCTGATGTTTCAGGCAAATTCGGCTACAACGAAGATTACATATCGCGAATTCTGAAAAATCACTTTGGAAGCGGTCTCAGAGCGCGAATAAACGAGCATAAGCTTCAGCTTATAAAAAAATTGCTTCTCGAAAGCGATCTTACCCTTTCGGAGATTGCCGACACAACGGGATTCGGCGACTACAAGCTGTTTTTGAAATTTTTCAAATACCACGCAGGCATGACCCCAAGCGAATTCAAGCATATATACTATGCCATTCATACAAACAACAGATAAAAATACGGCTCACCGATGTGAGCCGCATTTTTATTTATCAAACTCATACATAACGTCACTGAAGCTTCCGCCGGAATAGAGCATGAGCACAATATCGGGAGCACTCTTTGTAAGATGCTCCGTGACCGATCCCTCAAATTCACGAAGGTCAATCATATCTATTTCCGAAACGACCGTGGAAAAGAACGCAGTGAGGGGAAGTGCAAAGGAATCCTTGACAATCGCCACGCGCAGATTATTGTCTGCAAGGCGATTTTTTATTATAAGATGACCGAAGTCATATTCAAAATATGACGCATACCGGTTGGCGTTCACATCCTCGCTGTAGAGTACGCCCTCGCGCACGAAAGCAGCTCTGAAATCTCCTGCCCAATTGGGGTATATCTCAGACACCTTCGGGTAGTAGACCTCATAGGACGTCTCAAAATTCGGTTCAAGGAAGGTATAATCGTCAAGACCTGCCGCTTCTTTGCCGATTCGGCGTCCGATTGAGCCGAGGAACACCTCATTCTGCGTTTCTGTGAGCCATTTTTCGGGATTGCAAAGCTCGTTGTTCAGCGAAAGTCCAAAATTCTTGTTAAGATAGGACACCACATATCCGAAAGCCGAAAATGCAGTCTCTGTAGTCCAATGATGGTCGGTGCGGTAGAACATTCCTGCCGGATCTGTGCCGTTTTCGGCAAAAACCGTTGAAAGATCGATCATATCAACGCCGCGCAGACCAAGCTCGTATACCATATCTTCAGCGTTTTCCACCGTGGCATATTTTATGCCCATGGGATACTTTGTGTACCCCTCAATCTCTTTTGTGGGAGCTTGAATATACAGAAACGGAATATCCTTTGCCGCAAGTGCTTCATTTAACTCGGCAACCGCATCGGCGTAGGGTGCGGCATCCGCATGAATGGTGTTAAAGTGCAGATTATTCTCGCTGTCCCTTATTAGATATGTGTAGCCTGCATCATCGTAAACGGATGTGCCAAGCAGTCGCTGTGCCGTACTGTACACAGACTTAAATCTGTCAAAGCCCACAAGATTATCGTCAAAGGATACTACGATACGCTCTTTTACCCCACCTGCATCGGGACTACTTGAAAACAGTGTCTCACGGTTCTTTGAAACGGTAAGCACTCCCACAGCACATATGAATGCGAGCAAGACCACCGCGGTAAGGGCGGTCGATAATGTTTTTGTTATCCGAGATATTTTTTTCATATCAGCCACCCTTAAAATTGGAAGTAAATAAACGGATTATAGGTGCTCATAAGAAGATAGGCACTGCACACAACGAACATACCGCAAAGAAGAATCGCATACAGTATATCCGCCGCCGAGGCTATCACAGCGCCGCCAAGGCTCTCACGAAGACTATCAATCTTCGACCTTACAAAAGGCACTACCGGTGCGGCAAAAATGATCGCCGCCGCAAGATATACTGCCTTTTGACCTATGAACATAAGCGCCGTTGTGTCAGCAGGCGAAGCCACGCCGATACCGAACATAACGCCCATATAATCAGCGGCAAGGCTCAGATTTTCCGCGCGGAAAAGCACCCATCCGAAAAGCACCGCTATCATAGCGTATATCCAGCCGGGGAGCTTCTTATAAAACGGAAGGTTGTCCGAGGCTTTGAGCTGTTTTGAGAAAAACAGCTTTTCAAACGTAAGAAGAACGAAAAACCACACGCCCCAGAAGAGGAAATTCCACTGCGCACCGTGCCATATGCCTGTAAGTATCCATACAACGGCAAGGTTTAGTACAAGCCGCGCTTTTGTGCTGACTCTTGAGCCGCCAAGGGGAATGTACACGTAGTCGCGAAACCATGTTCCGAGGGAAATATGCCATCTGCGCCAAAATTCCGTGATGCTTGCGGATATGTAAGGATAATTGAAATTCTCCTCAAATTCAAAGCCGAACATTTTGCCAAGACCTATCGCCATATCCGAATATCCGGAAAAGTCATAGTATATCTGAAGTGCATACGCTATAGCACCAAGCCACGCCATAGGCGTGTTAAGCGTGCCAACAGCGTTGATTCCGAAGGCTTTATCGGCAATAAGACCCATTTGATTTGAGATAAGAACCTTTTTGAAAAGTCCAACAAGGAATCTGCAAAAGCCTGTATGAAATCCCTGCCATGTTTCACGGCGATAGCGTATCTGTTCCGCAACCGTTTCATAGCGCACGATAGGTCCGGCGATAAGCTGAGGGAAAAGTGCCACATACAAAGCAAGATACAGCGGATTTTTCTGCAATGACGCTTTATCGCGGTACACGTCGATTATATATGACATGGATTGGAATGTAAAAAACGAGATTCCGATAGGAAGCGCGATCTGCGGCACTGCAAAGCCGAGAGGAAACAGCGCATTTATGTTTGTAAGCGTAAAGGTGAGATATTTGAATACAAACAAAAGTCCGAGGTTACAGGCAACACCGCAGGCAAGCCACAGCTTTGCCGCGCCGGCTTTTGAATGCTTTTTCGCATGACCCACAAGTAAACCGAATATGTAGTTTAAGAGTATTGACCCCACCATAACATAAACGAATTTTTTCTCACCCCAGGCGTAAAAATACAGGGATGCCGCAAGGAGCACCGTATTTTTCAGGGGCACGGAGAATGAGGTGAGATAGTACAAAAGCAGAACTGCGGGCAAGAAGCAGTAAAGAAACTCGATTGATGAAAACAGCATATTGCCTCCGAGAAACAGTGTAATTATATGTAACAGTATATCAGCCTGTTTTTATGGCTGTGAGACGTGCCTGCAAATTTTCTGTAAATATTGAAAAACGAGAATGCCGCCGCATTCTCATTTTTCGTATTCGATTATATCCGAAATATCGCAGTCAAGTGCCTCGCAGATTTTATTCAGAATATAGCTGTCGTAGCGCACAACTTTGTTTTTGTAATAGGTATCAATGACATGATAATACAGCCCTGTTCGTTTAGCAAGCTCATATCGTGTAATTCCATGACTGTCAATGTATTTGTCAACGGTAAGTCTTATCATAAATAAACACTCCCTCTCGATATATATTTTAATAATTATATATCCTATTGACAATTGACGCGTTAGGGTGTATACTTATAGTAGTATATACGCAAGGAGGATTATTATGAAACTTTTAATCGCAGGCTCAAGAAGTATTAAAAACTTTGATTTGTCAAAATACATTCCGGCGGATACCGACCTTATAATAAGCGGCGGTGCTGTCGGCATCGACACACTTGCCGAAAGATACGCCGATGCCCATAGAATACCAAAGGTCATCATCCGCCCTCAGTACGAGCTTTACGGCAAGGTCGCACCGCTTAAGCGCAACGAGGTAATGGTGGATATGGCGGACAAGCTTCTTGTTATCTGGGACGGCGTATCACGCGGCACAATGTATACGGTAAATTACGCAAGAAAGATGAACAAGCCTGTTATACTCATAGACTGCAGCTTTGAATAAAGCTGCAGCCCCAAGCTGATAAAATATCGCAGTTACTTTTAAACTGCGGTATTTTTTTTATTTTGGTGTAATTTTTCATAAAAAGCGGTGCATAATAAACAGCGCAACATTATTTTTGAAAGGACGTTTGCCATGAAATCAAAAATTTTCGGCGTTCTGCAGCGCGTTGGAAGATCGTTCATGCTCCCAATAGCACTGCTCCCCGTAGCCGGTCTGCTTCTCGGAATCGGAAGCTCATTCACCAACCCCACCACTCTTGAAACCTACAACCTCACCGGCATAATATACGAAGGCGGTATTTTCTACACAATCCTCGATATTATGAGTAAGGCAGGCAGTGCGGTCTTTGACAATCTTGCACTGCTCTTTGCCATGGGCGTCGCCATAGGCATGGCGAAAAAGGAGAAGGAAGTTGCCGCCCTCTCCGGTGCTATAGCATATCTCATTATGAACACCACAATCAGTGCGCTTATAAACGCACGCGGCGGAATCGAAGCTATGGCTGAGAACTCAACCACAACTACCCTCGGAATAACCACACTTCAGATGGGCGTTTTCGGCGGTATAATCGTGGGTCTGGGTGTTGCGGCACTGCACAACCGTTTCTACAAGATACAACTGCCCCAGGTGCTTTCTTTCTTCGGCGGCACAAGATTCGTACCCATTATATCAAGCCTTGTTTTCCTCGTTGTGGGAATAATCATGTTTTTCGTTTGGCCCATTGTACAGGGATGGATCGCAAGTCTCGGAAATCTTGTGCTTCGCTCAGGCTATGCCGGAACATGGATATACGGTATAATTGAGCGCGCACTTATTCCATTCGGACTCCACCATGTATTCTATATGCCCTTCTGGCAGACAGAGGTTGGCGGAGCTATGATTATCGACGGCACGCTTGTTCAGGGCGCACAGAACATCTTCTTTGCCGAGCTTGCTTCAAAGAGCACAACCCAGTTCTCCGTATCGGCAACACGCTTTATGTCCGGTAAATTCCCGTTCATGATATTCGGTCTGCCTGCGGCGGCGTACGCAATGTACCGCACAGCTCGTCCCGAGAAGCGCAAGCTTGTTGGCGGACTTCTCCTGTCTGCGGCGCTTACCGCCATGCTCACAGGTATAACCGAGCCTATCGAATTCACTTTCCTCTTTGTTTCCCCCATCCTTTACGTCATCCACTGTATCCTTGCCGGTCTTTCCTATATGCTGACCCACATTTTCGGGGTTGGCGTTGGAATGACCTTCTCCGGCGGTCTTATTGACCTTACCCTGTTCGGTATACTTCAGGGCAACGCAAAGACAAATTGGGTATGGATAGTGATAATAGGCGCAGTTTACGCGGTCATCTACTATTTCCTTTTCAGCATTATGATAAGAAAACTCAACCTTAAGACCCCCGGCAGAGAAGCCGATGACGAAGAAACCAAGCTTTATACGCGCCGCGACGTGGAGGCACGCAAAGCCGCCAAGCAGACAGGTGATATCACAAGTGCGCTTATTCTTCACGGTCTTGGCGGAAAATCCAACATCGCAGATATCGACTGCTGTGCCACAAGACTGAGAGTCACCGTAAAAAATCCTGCTCATGTCAGCGAATCTCACCTTAAAAAGAGCGGTGCTTCGGGTGTTATACGAAAAGGTGAGGGCATTCAGGTAATTTACGGTCCGCAGGTATCGGTTGTGAAATCAAATCTTGAAGATTTCATGGAAACTCCCGATTCAGAGCATCCCGAGAGAATAATATCGGCAAATTCCGATGAAATTTCAATGGGTAAGGTGAAAGAAGCTAAAAATATCGGCTCTATGACCCTTGTTTCGCCAATGACGGGCAAGGTGATACCCCTTGAATCGGTTGAGGACGATGTATTTTCGAAAAAAATGCTTGGAGACGGAATCGCAGTCATTCCGTCGGAGGGCAAGCTGTATGCGCCCTGCAACGGTATCGTTGAAAGCGTGTTTGACACAAAGCACGCTGTAAATCTTAAGGGTGATGACGGCAGTGAAATACTGCTCCACATCGGTATTGATACCGTGAAGCTTAGCGGAAAATATTTTACCGCTCACGTGCAGAACGGTCAAAGTGTTGAGGCTGGAGAGCTTTTACTATCCTTTGACATTGACGGAATAAAAAATGAGGGCTACAAGCTGACCTCGCCTATTGTAATATGCAACACCGAAGATTACGGCGAGATAAAAACGCTTACCGATGGCGATATACGCAAAGGATGCGACCTTTTAAGACTCACAAGAAAGGAAAATGACTAATGAAAACATTCACCTATACCATCCGGGACGAGGTGGGCATCCATGCCCGCCCCGCCGGAATGCTTGTAAATAAAGCGAAAGAATTTGAGTGTGCCGTAACCGTTCACAAGGACGGCAGAAGCGCAGATGCCAAGAAGCTTTTTTCGCTCATGGGTCTTGGCGTAAAATGCGGCGATTCCATACAGGTGGAAGCGGACGGAACTGATGAAGATGCCGCAATAGCGGCACTTTCGGAATTTTTCGAAGCCAATTTGTAATGGGGGTGGTGCTATGCGCAGCTTTAGCGGCAAAGGAGTCTGCGGCGGCATTGCCATAGGCAGGATATCGGTACTGCGGCACAGTGATGCCAAGGTGACGCGAGTTAAAATAACGGACACCGAAGCGGAGCTTGAACGGTTTGAGAATGCAAGAAAGCAGGCAATAGACGAGCTGTGCCGCCTTTATGAAAAAGCTATCCCGGAAGTCGGCGAGGCAGGTGCGCAGATATTCGACATTCACCGCATGATGCTTGAGGACGACGATTACAGGGAATCTGTACGCAGTATGATAGAGCGTCAGCAGATAAACGCCGAATATGCCACGGCTTTGACCGCGGATAACTTTGAAGCCATGTTCGGTGCTATGGAAGACAGCTATATGCAGGCACGCGCCGCAGATGTACGTGATATATCAAACAGGCTCATACGTGTGCTTTCGGGAGTATCGGAAACAGAGCAATTGGCAGGCGGAAAGCTTATTATATGTGCCGATGACCTGGCACCAAGCGAAACCGTGGCACTTGATAAGAGCCGTGTGCTGGCGTTTGTTACGGCTAACGGCTCTGCAAACTCTCACACAGCGATTCTTGCACGCAGTATGAATATTCCGGCTGTAATAGGGCTGGGTGAAGCATTTCTTGCTTCTGTTCGCGACGGAGAAACGGCAATTGTAAACGGTCAGACCGGCGAGGTTATCGTATCTCCCGACGAAGCCGCCACGGATGAGGCAAAGAAAAAGCTTGCCGACGATATGGCGGCAAGACAGCTCCTTGAGGACCTTCGCGGCAAAAAGAATATCACCCGTGACGGCACGCAGATACAGATTTATGCCAACATCGGAAGCGTGGAAAATATCGGCGCGGTGCTCCTTAACGATGCCGGCGGCATCGGACTTTTCAGAAGCGAGTTTATCTATCTTGAAAGCCGAGATTTCCCCTCTGAGGAAGAGCAGTTCGCCATCTATAAGCGTGTTCTTGAAAGCATGGCGGACAAAAAGGTCATCATCCGCACCCTTGATATAGGTGCTGACAAGCAGGCAGGCTATTTCGGTCTTGAAAAGGAGGAAAACCCCGCCCTGGGACTCCGCGCCATACGAATATGCCTGACTCGACCCGAAATATTCATAACACAGCTTCGCGCGCTGTACAGGGCATCCGTATACGGCAATCTCGGAATAATGTTCCCCATGATAACAAGCGTTACGGAAACAGCCAGGGTGCTTGAATACTGCCACGAGGTCCGCCAAACGCTCATAGCGGAGAATATTCCCGTATCCGACAGCGTGGAGCTTGGAATAATGATAGAGACTCCTGCCGCGGCTGTAATAAGTGACCGTCTTGCGCCCATGGTGGACTTTTTCAGCGTAGGAACAAACGATTTAATACAGTACACCCTTGCCTGCGACCGTCAAAATCAGCGGTTGGAGGAGTTTTGCGACACACATCACGAGGCGGTACTGCGGCTTATTGAATATGCGGCAAAAAGCGCTCATTCTCACGGCAAATGGATAGGCATATGCGGTGAGCTTGCGGCTGATCTTACCCTCACCGAAACATTTCTTAAAATGGGAATAGACGAGCTGTCCGTGTCTCCGCCATATGTGCTGAAACTTCGCGACACCGTGCGAAAGACGGATCTTCGGAGTTAGGAATGGGTGCGAACGCGCCCAAATACAACGTTTTTGTGTGCATGGCACACAAAATGGGACCCTTAATGGGTGACAAGCTGTATTTTTTAGGAGCTGGTGCACCTAAGTGCAACAGCTCCTTTTGCCGTTGACACCGTAGCGGCAATATGGTATAATAAAAGCAACCAATGCCTTGCTTCGCTGCGGCGGAATAAGGAAGCTTTTATTTGATCATAAATTATCCATTACCAAAATTCACAAGGATAATTTATGATATAATAAATACAATAAATCACAAATTAAGGATGGGATACTATGAAAACCGTAACTCTCGGAAAAACCGGCATTACCACGCCGCAGAACGCCTTTGGCGCACTGCCTATACAGCGTGACGACACAGACACCGCCGTAAAGCTTGTCCGCGCGGCTTATGAGGGCGGCATGACATTTTTTGATACCGCACGCGCTTATTCGGACAGCGAAATAAAATGCGGAATAGCGCTTGAGGATGTGCGTGACAAGGTAACTATCGCCACCAAAACAGGCGCAAAGACTCCCGACGAAATAAAGAGTCAGATCGAAACATCCCTTAAAAATCTGCGTTGTGATTACGTTGATATTTATCAGTTCCACTGCTCAGACACCTGCTATACCCCCGGCGACGGAAGCGGAATGTACGAATGCATGGAGGATTTGAAGCGTCAGGGCATGATACGTCACATCGGCATCACCTGCCACAAAATAGGCGTTGCCGAGGAATGCGTAAAGTCCGGACTTTACGAAACCATGCAGTTCCCTCTGTCATATCTCTCAGGCGAGCGAGAAGAAGCTCTTGTTCGTCTGTGCCGCGAGCATAATGTGGGCTTTATCGCCATGAAAGCTATCGCAGGCGGTCTTATCCAGGATTTCCGCGCCGCATATGCCTACATATCGCAATTTGACAACGTAGTCCCGATATGGGGTGTTCAGCATGAGCACGAGCTTAAAGAATGGCTGTCACTGTTCCATGACGAGCCCTCTCTTAGTGACGAAATGCTCCGCAAGATTGAGGCGGACAAAGCCGCTCTCGACACGGATTTCTGCCGCGGATGCGGGTATTGCGAACCGTGTCCCAAGGATATAATGATACATCAGTGTGCACGAATCTCCCTGATGGTGCGCCGCGCACCGTCAAAGGATTGGCTTACAGAAGGCTGGCAGAATGAGGTCAAAAAGATAGAAAACTGCATCGGATGCGGTGCTTGCATGAAAAAATGTCCTTATGAGCTTAACATTCCTGAGCTTTTAAGAAAAAATTACAAGGATTACATGAACATTGCCCAAGGTAAAATTGACACCTCCGGCAAATGGCAGAAATAAGTTGATGAAAAAGCTCACTATCGGAATAATCGCCCATGTTGACTCAGGAAAAACCACCCTTTCCGAAGCTATTCTCTACAAAACAGGAATCCTCCGGAAGCTTGGAAGCGTCAACAAGGGTGATTCACACCTTGACACAAACAGTATTGAGCGTGACCGAGGTATAACCATATTTTCAAGCGGTGCAAATTTTACACGTGGTGATATAGAGTTCACTTTGCTTGATACTCCGGGACACGTGGATTTTTCCCCCGAAACCGAGCGCGTACTGCGCGTTATAGACTGTGCCGTGCTTGTAATAAGCGGTACAGACGGCGTGCAGAGTCACACAGCAACTCTTTGGCGTCTGCTTGAAAGCTACGGCATACCTACAGTTATTTTTATAAATAAAATGGATATTACCGCCCTTGCTCACAGGGAGCTAATGGGCGAGCTTAAATATAAGCTTGGCGACGGATGCGTGGATTTCTGCGCCATGACTCTTGAAAGCTTTTCCGATGAGCTTGCAATGTGCGATGAATCGCTTATGGAAAGCTATTTGGCAGGCGAGGAATTTAAAAGCGAAGATATACAGAGGGCTGTGGCAGAGCGCAGGCTTTTCCCCTGCTTTTTCGGCTCGGCACTAAAGGGTGACGGTATAAATCTGCTTCTTGACGGCATCGCAAAGTATGTGCGTCCGCCGGAATACGGCAGTGAGCTTGGTGCAAAGGTGTATAAGATCACACAGGACAAAAACGACAAGATCGTACACATAAAGCTTACAGGCGGAGTGCTCAGGGTAAAAGACACGTTATCCGGCACGCTTCCGGACGGAACTGCGTTTTCGGAAAAGATAAATCAGATACGGATATATTCCGGCGAAAAGTTCACTACTGTAAACGAAGTTTTCGCTGGCACTGTGTGCGCGCTTACAGGCATTTCCTCTGCCTACCCGGGACAGGGCTTCGGAATGGAAAAGGATTCGGGCGCGGCGCATCTTGAGCCTGTACTTTCGTACCGTGTGGATCTTCCAAGCGATGTGGATATACACACAGCTCTCATAAAATTCCGTCAGCTCGAGGCGGAAGAACCCTCTCTCCATATTATCTACAACGAGAGACAGGGAGAGATATACTTTGGAATAATGGGTGAGGTACAGCTTGAAGTGCTTACCCGAATTATAGCCGAGCGATTTGGAATGAGTGTTACGTTCAGTGACGGAAGCATAGCTTACCGTGAAACTATACGCTCGGCGACCCTTGGAATCGGTCACTACGAGCCGCTCAGGCACTATGCTGAGGTACAGCTTCTGCTTGAACCGCTGCCGCGCGGACAGGGCATACAGTTTTCAGTGGACAAAGACTGTCCACTTGAGGGAAACTACAAGCGGCTTGTGCTGTCACACCTTTTTGAAAAAACTCACATCGGCACGCTGACAGGCTCTCCCATCACGGACATAAAAATAACGCTCACAGCTGGCCGCGCCCACGCTAAGCACACCGAGGGCGGTGATTTTCGTCAGGCTACATGGCGTGCGGTACGGCAGGGTTTACGCAGTGCGGAATGTGTCCTGCTTGAGCCGTGGTATGATTTCAGGCTTGAAGTTCCAACGGAAAACATCGGGCGCGCAATGACCGACATAACACAGATGAACGGTCGCTTTGGTGATCCTGAAACAATTCCGGACGGTATGGCACTTGTGGGAAGTGCTCCTGCGGCAAAAATGCGCGGATACCACCGGGAGCTTGTAGGATATACAAAAGGCGCAGGAAAGCTGTTTACTTCACTTCGCGGTTATGAAGAATGTGTAAATCCCGACTCTGTAATCGCGGAAATCGGCTATGATGCCGACAGAGACACGGAAAATACCGCCGATTCGGTGTTTTGCGATCACGGTGCCGGTTTTGTGGTAAAATGGGACGAAGTACCAAACTACAAGCATCTTGACAGCGAAATCGAGCTTGATATTCCGGATACCGCGGAGACGGAAACCCGAATACAGAGATATATGCGCACCGTAGCTGACAACGAGGAGCTTATGCGCATTTTTGAGAAGACTTACGGTCCCATAAAGAAGCGGAATTTTAACGAGCCGAAAGCCAGAATGGCTGTGCCGCAAAAAAAACCTAAAAATCCGCCATCTTACCGTCCGCTTTACAGCGGCTCTGAGTATCTCCTCATCGACGGCTACAATATCATCTATGCGTGGGATGATCTGCGCACTCTTTCGAAAAAAAGCCTTGATCTTGCACGGAGTGAGCTTATCAACAGAATATGCAACTACAACGGTCTTCGCGGCTGTGATGTCATTATTGTGTTTGATGCCTACAAGGTCAAACGCAATCCCGGCGAGGTGGAAAAGCACGCCGGCATCACGGTGGTTTACACCAAGGAGGCTGAAACCGCCGACACATATATTGAGCGTGTGTCGCACGAGCTTGCAAAATCCCACCGTGTGAGAGTTGCAACATCCGACGGTCAGGAGCAGCTTATTATACTTGGCGGCGGTGCTATACGTGTAAGCGCAGGCGGTCTGCGCGCTGAGGTAGAAGAAGCCGAGCGCCAGATAAGGGAGTTTATAAAATAGATTAAGGCACAAAAAACGACGGCAAAGGTTTTGCCGCCGTTTTTGCTATTCTTTACAGTTTAATGATCTCGCCGTCGCGTGCCGCGCTTTCGCGGAGCTTTTCAATAAGTCTTACAGATTCCCTTGCGCTCTCAGGGGGATTAACGGTGCTTTCCAACTTACCGTCAAGCAAATCATGAACGAAAGCACGTATTTCTTCCGTGATAAAATGATTTCTGTTGCCAAGTTCCGCCTCAAAGACCTCACCCTCATCGGGATAAACAGTCACAGTCGTACCGTCAGACTCAAGCGTAGCTTTTTCAAATCTTGCCCTGTAACTAGCCTTGAATTTACGTGTCGGGCTCTCATCCCAAGAACCGTTGATCACAACAAGCTTGCCATCATAGTACATTCTCGTATTTTCTATCTGCCACCGAACTTCTCCGTCAAGAGCCACGGTACTTACAGCCTCCGGCTCTCCAAGCAAGAAACGCACCATATCCACATCGTGAATATGCATATCCATAATGCATCCGCCGCTCTTGTTGGTATCCTCAAACCAACGCTCAAATCCCCAACGGGGCTGAAGGCTAAGGCGGTCCATAAACAAATGTCTTAATTCACCGTACTTTCCGGTATCAATACAGTCCTTCAGATACAAATATGCTGTACTGAAACGCAGGCACTGTCCGATCATAAGCTTGCGGTTAGCTAACTTAGCTTCAGCGATCATAGCATCACACTGAGCCACATCAAGCGCCATCGGCTTTTCGGAAAGAACGTGCTTACCGGCTCTCAGCAGCTTTATGGCATATTCGCTGTGAAGATATGAAGGCAGACAGATATCCGCCATATCAAAATCCTCGTTGGCAATAAGATCATCAACATTAGTATATGTATGAATATCTTCGGGGAGTCCCGCACTTCCCATATCTAGGTTGATTTTAAGCTGAGATTCAAATTTCGAGGGGTCAATATCGCATACGGCAACCAGCTTTACGCGTTCTCCGTCTTTTACTAAATTGCTATATCCCGTATTGTGAGATCTTGCAATTCCGCCAAATCCAATAAGGGCAACCTTGACAATTTCCATGGTATTATTTCCTTTCACGCAGTAAATTTTGATATATCCCTTGCTTTTCAGCTAAAAATATGATACAATATATCCGTCAAAGTGTCAATCGTTAATCTTGCGAAAAAATATCACAATCTTGCTATAGGAGCAAACTATGGATATAAATGATATTTACGAACACATCTCCTTTAAAAATGCCGAGGCGCCTTTTATCCTGCACGATTTTAGCCTCGGCCAAAACCGTTCTCTTGGACGGCATAATTGGCACGAAAATCTGGAAGTACTTTATTTTGTCTCCGGAAGTGCAATTGTTACGTGTAATTTCCAAGAAATACATGTCAGCCCAAGGGATATCGTTGTTATCAATTCCAACACTCTGCACAATATATATGCAAAAAGCGCGGTACATTACTACTGCTTAATTATTGACCGAGCTTTCTGCATCTCAAATTATATAAACACAAGCGACGTACATTTCGATGCTCTTGTTCAGGACGATGAAATTGTTGCTTTGGTGGAACAATTCGTTGACGAATATAGAAATTCAAATTTTATTTGCCGTTCCCAGCTTTTACGATCAACTGCGCTTCGCATATTGGCTCTTTTGAAAGGTAGATACACCCAAACAGAATCTCAAAAAGAGCCGCATTCCCCTGTATTTTCGGGAGTAAAAAAGGCACTTAACTATATTCATTCACAAAGTCATACAAAAATCACCCTTGACGATCTTTCCAAATTTTCAGGACTCAGCAAATTCTATTTAGCCAGGGAATTTCGCAACCTGGTAGGATGTACCATCGTTGAATATATAAATCAAGTCAGATGCGAAAATGCCAAGCGAATGCTGCAGGAGGATCAAATGTCAATCGCTGCCATTGCGGCATCATGCGGATATCCTAATCCATCATATTTCACGCAAATATTTTTTCGCAATACCGGACTTCATCCAAGTCAATACAAAAAGCAACTTAAATATTAAATACGGCAGTGAATATACACATACGGGGCTGTTGCAAATACAGAAAAAGTGTTTGCAACAGCCCCTTTTTTCTGGAAGAGCCGAATGATTTAAATGACAGCAAATTTCATTTCAAATATATATCACAATTAATACATATATACAGGACTTTTCCAAATCTATGAATATATATTTATTCAGTCAACATCCATACTGCCATTTTGCTTTCCTCCGTCCACAGCTTGCCGGCTGATGAATAATCAACAACAGTCATATATGTACCATTTGAAAGCGGTACTTTGGCATTCACTATCGTGTCAAATCCAATAGTTTCATCATCTAAAATTTCCACCTCTGTATATCCACTCTTCAAATCCATACTTACCGCATCATCCACGTTGTATCCCAATCTGCTATCTTGAGCCAACATTAGTGGACCACGGCGTAAAGCAATATGATTTTTTGCATCGGGATCATCCTTGTCGGATGTTGGAATAACCGTATTTGCTCCCCCTGCAACTTTATTCATCAACATCTGTGTACCATAAGGTTGAGGATATAAAACCTCTGTACGCATATCAAAATCTATAGTAATCTTATCTGTCTCTGACCATTCCTTTGTGATTTCAATATAGCCGTCTTTCACCTCTGCGTTTTCATTATTAACCAAAACCACTGTTTTTTTACTCCAGCACGGATTTCTGAGAAGCATTTTAAATGTTTCAGCCTTATCGAGCTTAATTTCCATTTCAACCTTTCCAAACTTTGGATATTCCGTGTTAAATCCAAATAAGACCTCCTGACCGTTTGGTGTGTAGGATTTTACACTACCGTTGATATAAAGATTAACTGCAAATCCGTCATTTGTCGCCATAAGTTGCATTTTAGGCACAAGACCTATTCCAGCTGAACCAATACTTGCACAGCAACCATAATAATGATTATCACTCATAACCATGAGTCCGCCTATATCATTTCCTCTTGTACCGGATGTCAACGGGCTGTAACTGTCAAACGGGAGCGCATCTATGACCCAATCCGGATGTTCGCTTATAATCGTAGGCTCGATTACGTTCTCCGTATTAAAACTTCCTAAATACGCATTGTAAAAAGATCTCTCAAAAGCATCAACATACTTAGTTTCGCCGGTTAATAATGTAAGTTGATACATCAATTTCATAAGAGTAACTGTAACGCATGTTTCCTGTTGGATTATGCCATTTGTTGCGTTGTATGCCTGTCTGACTGTAGAATTGTCAAACAACTCGTGTGTACAGCCTGATGTGCCTATCACAGTGAAGTCGCTCTCTAAGATTTTATCGGCAAAATTTATAATTGCGGTCTTATACCATTGCTCGCCCGTAATTCTATAAAACTCAAGCAGACCTTCAAAACATGACATCATTTCATAAGCTTTTGTTACTGGATACTGATATGGACACAAATTATTTTCATACGCAAGCTTAAAAATATTTTCACCATCAATTGCTCCACTGTCTACAATATACTTTGCAAAATCAAAATACTTTTTACTGCCGGTAAGACTATATAGTCTTACAACCGGCTCTAAAATTGATGAAGAGTTTAATCCTTTCCAATTCCTTGTGCAAGAGGTAATATGTTTTTTACCTTCTTCACTTCCCACCTTACTGATAATATAATCAACCTGATTACACATAGATTTGATGATTTTTTCTTTCAAAGTATCATCATTACATATCTCAATAAAATATTGCATACCAAGCAAGACATATTTTCTTCCCCACAAGTCCCAGCCATCAAATTCGTGATTTATGCCGTACGAACTGATTCTGCCATATTCATCCTGTGTTTCCAGAATTTCAGAAGCGGTATCTGAGAGTATTCTGTATAGTTCAGAATTTTTGGTATATGAGTACACAAAGCATGCTCCGCGCATCATTTTTCCCCAGTATTCGCCTCTCCAGCCTGCTTCATAATCTGCATCCTCACGAAACTGCTGAACAAATCTCGCCCACAAATCAGCACGCAAAAGTTGCTTGTCTAAAACAAAGCTAAACGCATCATCTACAAATCCATTGTACTTATATGAATTTTCGTAATCCGCAAAAAGCATATCTGTTTTGAGTCTGGGAAAGTTCGCGGTTTTTTCTTCATAAAATCCTTTTCTCATTTAACATATCCCCCTTTTACTTATAGTACACTAAGCACAACTTTGCCTACATTTTTTCCTTGATACAAAATGTCATGAGCTGCCTCTGCCTCCACAATCGGGAGTACGGCATGAATACTCGGCTTAACTTCTCCTGATTCAATTTTCGGGAATACATTTTTAACTAAATCGGACAATATCTGTGCCTTTACCTCGGGAGTCCTCGAACGAAGAGTGCTTCCAATGATTCTTACATTTCTGACATATATGTTTTTAAGGTCAATTTCCGTTTTAGTTCCTGCCAAAGCGGCAATCATTATCCATCTTGCACCATGAGTTAAATAATGAATACATTTACCCATTATCTCTCCTCCAAGACAGTCAATGGCAACGTCCACACTATGTCCGTTTTCAAGCTCTTCCTTCAGCACCTCGGATATGTCTTCTTTAGTTGTAACGACAACTCTGTCCGCTTTTAAATGCTTAATAGATTCTGCTATTTCTTCGGTTAATACGGTTGTTATTACTCTGATTCCAAATGCCTTTGCCATAGGAATAATAACGCTGGCAAGACCCGATGCACCTGCATTCATCAAAAGTGTATTTCCGGGCTTTATGTTTCCCTCAATAAAAAGATTCAAATATGCAGTCGCAAATGCTTCAGGGATAGCGGCAGCTTCAATCATTGTGCAGTTTTTTGGCACCGGCATCAGCATATCATACTTAACAGCCACATACTCTGCATATCCGCCACCGCCCAAAAGCGCACAAACCTTATCTCCTATCTTCCATCCAGACTTTTCCTTAGCCTCTTCACCAATCTCTGTAATTTCTCCGGATATTTCAAGTCCCATCCACTCAGGGCATCCGGGAGGCGGCGGATAATCGCCCTCTCTCTGCATCAAGTCTGCACGATTGAGTGCCGCTGCATGAATCTTCACCAAAACCTCTTCTTTTTTTATAACAGGATTGGGAACATCATCCCACCTTAAACTTCTGTCATCATTTACCAAAATTGCTTTCATCAATATCACTCTCCTATATTTTTTTCATCATGACAAAATAATAATTTATATCTGCTGTTGGAGTATTTTTCAATAAAACGAACACTATTTTCGGGGCATTCCGAGTTACCTGTTGGTATTTGTTCTAATATGCATTTATGGGAATAACACTCATCTCCAACAATAACAAAACAATCGTCTTTATTGTATATTTCAACAATGCACGAACCTTTTGTGTGTCCTCCTATTTTCAAAACCTTAACATTTTCACATATTGCAAACTCATCGTCAAATATATTGACAATAAAATTGTCCGGAATGTATTTTTTTCCGCAATCGTACTCGTCCTTTTGGATATGTATAACGGCATTTTTAAAATAGCGTACACATTCGATATGATCATGGTGAGCGTGTGTTATAATAACATCTGTTATTTCTTCAGGAGAAACATTTATATTTTCAAGGGCTTTCACAGTCCCGATAAAATCCTTCATTAAAAATCCGGGCATCGTCTCACAGCCTGCATCAATTAAAATAATCTTTTCAAAAGCACAAACAAGATAAATTTTGAAAACTATTTCATGTACTTTATTTTCTGTGCTGCCTAAAAAAATCAATTTTTCAGGCAAAACCGATTTTCCGTATTCAATGGGTATTATTCGGATTTTATCACTCTTACTTATGTATTTCATCTGTATCTGCTCCACAGCATTTTAAAAGGGTTTTATATAACATAAGCTCATAATCATATCCCCACGGATTTTCCTTTTCTCCGCGAACCATTGCCGCAAATGATGCCATCATATCAGCGTAACGGGCATAAGTCTCGCTCTTTGATATCTCTCCCCAAGAGTCCCATTCGTCCGAATTTTTGCATATCCTCATTTGTGTATATTGCCCTCCGGGAGCAGGCATCTCCAGCGGTTTTAGCTCTGCTGTTCCTTTTGTGCCCACTACAACAAGCTGTCGCCTTGCAAAACCGCCGTACTCATCTGCGGTTGTTTTCACAAAAGAAACCCCGTCTTTATACTGAAATAATGCCATCCCGAAATCATCTGCTGTTACTCCGTTATTACCGGTGCAACAATTAAGCGAGATAATCTTTTCCGGGATACCTTTAATTTGCAAAATAAAATCTACCAGATGACCACCTAAAAAGAACATCATACCACCCGGGAAATTCTCCAGCCATTGACGGCTGATAATCGGATGGCAGCTATTCATCTGTGCCTCAACACTTATTATCTCGCCAAGCTCACCGTCCTTGACTTTTTGCATAAGCTCTTTCACATAAGGATTGTAGCGATACATATATCCCGTATGAAAAACCGTACCATTCTTTTTAACTGTTTCAATAAGCTCTTCAAATTTGATGAGAGAGGGACTCCCCGGCTTTTCCATATGTATATGTTTGCCACTATCTGCTGCCATTTTCGCATATTGGGTAAGATAGATTTCCTCGGTTTCAACCGTTACAGCTTCGATTTCGGGATTATTCAGAATCTCTTCCACGCTCATCTCACGATAACCATCAAAGACTCCCATACGGTTGGGAAATTTCTCGCGCTCATTTTCAGGAAGTGCATAACCAATTATTTCAAATATATCCTTTTGCTTTATTAAACTTCCGAAAATGTCGGACCCGTGAGAGTACTGGCTGGTTCCAATCTGTGCAATTTTTATCTTTCGCATCCTGCTATCTCCAATCAAATTGGACTAAAGTTGGGAAATTCTTATCAGTCACCAATCTGGTATAAACTTCTGAACAATCAGCAGGCTTATGAATTTCTTTAATCATTCCTTTAACATCTATTCTTCCACCGGAAATCAGTTTCAAAACCGCATTTATATCATCTCTGTGTGTAAACCAACCTGCATGTGACTCTACGTTCGGTCTTGCCATAGTATGAGCACCAACAAGAGTAATACCCGGTCCATGAACTTTGTTATAGTAGTCTATTGTGAAATCCGAGCTTCTTGTACAGCCAAGAAGTGCAACCCTTCCAAACTTTGCCATACAATCAAGAGCTCCATCCAATCCACTGCCTACTCCTGTTACCTCTATACAAACATTAGCGCCACCTTTTGTTACTTTTTTAACCTTTTGAGCAAACCCTTCTTCAAAAGGATCAAATGCAAAATCAGCACCGTTTCGTAATGCTTCTTCTCTTCTTTCTTTCACAGGATCAACAGCTACTATTGGCATAGCTCCTGCAACTCTTGCAAGTTTAACTCCAATCTGTCCCAAAAGTCCCAATCCCATAACAAGAACAGACTCACCTATTTCAAGCCTTGTTTTTCTTATAGCAGCCATAGGGAAAGTCGTTATAAATGCTACCGCAGCTTCCTGCATAGATATATTTTCATCCTCTATTTTTACAACTTTGTCCTCATCCAAAACATTATACTCTGAATGCGTACTCCAATACTCTGCAACACGATCACCTGGTTTTACAGATGTTACCAGTTCTCCTACAGATTCGACAATACCTGAAGATGAATATCCAAGCTGTCTTGGAAATACAACACTTCCCGGTCCGCCCGGTCCCACATTGGGATCACCTGTAATATTTGCCTTTTCCGTTCCACAGCTTACCGTGGAAAACATCGTTTTAACCTTTACAAAACGTCCATCAACTTTTGGAATTTCTCCTTTATCAACCAGCTTTGCAGTATTAGGTTCTGTAAAAATAATTGCTTTATTTTCCATTATACCCATCCCCCTTTGTGACTTTGTGATATTATACCATATTGACACCCAAATTAAAATATAGTATAATATAAATAAACACATAAATTTCTATACCAAACCGGGGGGATTTTCTTTGATTGACCCAAAATTATATAGCGACTTTTGTTTCTTAAAAGCCAATTTCAATAAGTTTCATTATACAGACAATCGTAAAGGATCGCCATATCATTACTTCGCCTATATGGAAAAAGGAAATGCCAAGATAGTAGCAAAAGAAAAGACAATACAAGTAAACTCAGGTGACATTTTTTATATACCAAAAAACATAAGCTACCAATCATATTGGTATGGTACTGACGAAATATCTTTCTTTTCATATGGTTGCAACAATCTTTTAGCTGTAGACACTAATTTTCTCGATTTGCAAATTGTTAAATGTCCCAAAGAATTAGCCTGCACACTATCTTCCATTTCAACCGATGGAACTAATATTCGTGTAAAAGATATTGGTCTTTTTTTCAGTACCGTAGCTGCTATTTTACCATATATGGAACAAACACCGGTTTCTTCTGCAAAGAGTTCTCTGCTACAAGCAAAAAAACATTTGCATCAAAATCCCTATTGTTCAAATGAGGAATTAGCTTTAAAATGCAAAATAAGCCTGCCTTACCTATATAAAATATTTAAAAATATCGAAAACGAAACACCTAACACATACCGCCAAAAAGTTTTATGTAATAAAGCTAAAGACATTCTCAGAACTACAGATATTTCGGTTGAACAAATAAGTAATATGCTCGAATTCAGTTCATCTAATTATTTTAGAGAAATATTTAAAAAACAGACCGGAATGACACCAAGAGAATTTCGCAAATTGTATTCTTTCTAACAAAAGTGGGTATTTTTGTATATCAAGATACTGATAAACATCGTTTATCGGTTTAAGCAGTGACCCGAAAAACTCTTTTCTGTCTCTGAACAAAGTTTTGTCTTTGCCTTGAAAGATAGCAACCTTTATTACACTGCTTTCCTTCTCATTCTTGTTCTTTTTCGTTTATATTATACTCAAGCAAGAAAGAAAAGTCAATCTGCAAAGAGAATTTTTATCAATCACCTCTGTAGTGATACAATATTTTTAAGATATTTTTAAGATATATTATTGAAATATAAATGCATTTATGATATAATAGACAATAGATAATAATTTTTACAAACAATTATTGAAAGGAATAAAACAATGGCAAAAAGACGCTCAGATTCATTTTTCGGACTGCATTTTGACTTTCACCCATCGGCGGATATCGTGGTAGGCGATAACCTTCGCTACGATGTCATTGCGAAGCTGCTGGACGAAACAAAGCCGGACTACGTGCAGGTAGACACAAAGGGACATCCCGGACTTTCTTCATACCCTACCAAGGTCGGCACTCCCGCACCTCTTATGCGGGGTGACCACTTAAAGATGTGGCGTGAGCTTACCGCAGAGCGCGGAATAGCCCTCTACGGTCATCACTCGGGTCTTTTCGATAAACGCGTGGCAAAGGATCACCCCGAATGGGCGGTGGTAAACGAGGACGGCTCGGTAAATCCCGAATATATCTCCGTATTCTCCGAATATGACGATAAGTACTTAATACCGCAGCTTCTCGAGCTGGCACTTGACTATAAGCTTGACGGTGCATGGGTTGACGGCGAGTGCTGGGGTACAATGCCCGACTATTCAGAGAACGCACAGCGCGAATGGGCGAAGGTTTCTTCGACTCCCATTCCGAAGTCCGATGACCCCGACTATCCGAAATATCTGGATTTCCTGCGCGAGGGCTTCTTTAAGCATGTAAATAACTATGTGGAAAAGGTCAAAGCAAAAGCTCCCGATTTTCAGATCACCAGCAACTGGATCTATTCCGCACAGGTTCCCTACAAGCCCACCGTTCCCGTGGACTTCCTCTCGGGCGACTACTCGCCAAACAACTCTCTCAACAGCGCACGATTAAACGGACGCTTCCTTGCAAATCAGGGACTCTCGTGGGATCTCATGGCATGGGGACACAACAGTGTCGGCGATTGGCGGACGGCTAACAGAAGCACCAAGGAATATATCCAGCACTGTCAGGAGGCATCCTTTGTAATGGCGCAGGGCGGCGGCTTCCAGTTCTACAACTGGCAGTACGGCGGCGGCTCCACCGTTCAGGAATGGGCTATTCCCATATGGAAAAAGGTAGCCGAATATGTACGTGAGCGCGAGCCGTTCTGCAAGGGCACAAAGCCAATGCCTCAGGTAGGAATATTCTTCTCCTGCGAGGGGCATAGAAAAGAGGCGAAGAGTGCATTCCCGGCAACGCTTGCCTTGGAGTCTGCAGTCGGACTTATCCACCTATCCCTGGACAGCGGATACGCTACCGAGATCATCGAAACCCACAATCTCTTTGACCGCGATCTTTCGAGATACGGAGCAATCGTTGTCGGAAACTCGGAGTGGTTCGATAATACCACCCGTGAGGCTCTTCTCGAATACGCCGAAAAGGGCGGCAATCTCATTTTCGCTTCACCGGTATCGGCGCGACAGTTTGGCTTCGGCGTTTCCGAGCCTGCCGAAAAGGTTATCCACATCTGCGACGGCGAGGCTCTCGTGCCCATGAATGTGCTTGCCTCCGACCTTGCCACCGTTAAGGGAAGCGAGATCTGCGGCACATATTACCTTGACAACTACATGGAAAACGGCCCGTACACCGCCGCATATGTGACAAAGATGGGCAAGGGTAAGGTGGCTGTTACCAGCTTTGATTTCGGCAAAGGCTACAAAACAAATAAGACCACCTGCGCGAAGAACTTCTTCAGAAACATTATGGCAAAGACCTTCGCAAAGCCTGCTGTAACCGTTGAGGGCTCGGATTTCGTTGAGCTTGACATTACCGAAAAGGGCAACATGATGTACATACATCTGCTTAACTATTCGGGACCCCACGATTCGCCTTTTGTCAGAAGCTATAACGAGCTCCCGAAGCTCGGTCCGCTGACTGTTAAGATATCGGGCGATATCAAGCCGAAGTCGGTGTATATTGAGCCTATGCACAAGGAGTGGAAGGGTAATCCCAACCGGATTCGTATCGAAAGCCTTGATGTGCATACTGTTATTGCTGTGGAGCTTTGATTTTTCCCTCGAAAGAGGTGAAATTCTCATTACGGAAGCCAAATTGAAGAAAGAACGAATCGTACTATGACAAAAACACGCCGAAAAGCTGTTACTATACAGCTTTTCGGCGTGTTTCATTATTGTCTTAGCGATAACATTATTTTCGGGATATCAAAAATTATCACGAAACTTTCGTGAACAGTCGGAATTTGAAATATGAGAAGTGTTTTTTGTTTTTTTATCTTTCGGAAAAAAGCATCACAGCTTGCCGCCAATATTACTTTGCCTTTGCGGTATGCTCGCGGTACCATTCATCGTAAAGCTCGGCATTTTCCTTCGCCTCGTCCATATCACGCTGGAATATACCGATCGCCGCCATATCATTAGGCTTGAGTGCGCTGAATACTTCCTCGTAAACACCCTTGATGAGTGCACGCCTTTCCTCTTCGGTCTTATCGATAAATATCTGTCCTCCGGCGAATATCTTGTATGCTATTATGGGTTTGTTTATCTTTTTTAAGGTACTAAGCATTATGGGACGATCCTCGGGATAGAATTTGAGGTGAGCCTTTGTCTTACCGGTAAGGAAGCCGCTTGCTTCACCCCTTCTGCCTCTGCGGGCATTTTGAAGGCTGGCAAGGTAGAAATCGGCGCCCCAATCTTCTTCCTCGCAGCGCTCGATCACCTCAGGATTGTGAGATGCAAGACCTACGGGCGTCCCAAGCTCGCGAAACATTTTGATATTTTCCTTGATCTTATCAATATCGCCATTTTCATAAAGGAAGTCAGTAGTGGTTCCCTGGTGGTAGATACCGATGGTATTTACAGTCTTAAGCTCACGCATGCTTACCTGATGATTCATGGGTCCATAGGGCTGCCAGATATGTTTGAGATTGCCGCCCTCCATCTCAAACTCCTGAATGAGTCTTACCATATACGGATCGGCAAGAGGAAGCATCCCCGTAAAGCCCAGCTCCTCGATATGATGAAGAGTTTTTTTGATGTTCTCAGCGGTGTAGAAACGCTTCATATCAGCGCCGGAGGTCTTATCTTCAATGTAGGAATGACCGCTCATGGGGTTATCGCCTATTATGATCTTTGAAATCTTGTGTCCGAAAAAGTCTACGTAATTCATAAGTTTTATCTCCTTTGTTTATTTTATTGTAACCGTTTTGCCGGTTTTTGCCGACTCATATATGGCATCGACAAGCTCCATCAGCTTTAGTGCTTCGCAAGGCTTCACAATACATTCTTCTACACCGCTGCAGCAGTCGACAAAATGTACTATTTCGTCATTATGGGCATTGTTAGACGTTAATATGGGGCTTGATACCTGTAGATACCCATCCTCGGTGACCTCGGTCACCTTGACGGGAGTGTCTCCGAACACCGACATTGCAATGCCCGCTCTTTCGCCGTTTATCGATAACCTGCACTCACCCTCTTCAGCAAGACGTATCGGTCCCGTTTTTATTGTAAGATTCGTGCCGTTATCAAGCATGACAAACGCGTTTATGATATCCTCGGTGTTGTTTTCATACTTATTTCTGTCGGCAGACACATATCCTCCGCTAACACCGGATTTCATTTTTGAGGGCAAGCTGTTATTGATGTCGCTTCTGAACGCCGTCACCGAAACAGCTCTCGGATAGCCAAGTGCGTAAAGCACAAGGTCGATCTCATGTATCGCCTCGTCGCGAAGCATTCCGCCGCCGAACTCCGAGCGTGCAAACCACCCTCGGAATGCTGTCATTTTTCCGGTGCGCACCGTTTCTGCACATATTGGACGTCCCATTTTACCCGAATCGATGAAGTTCTTTACATACTTATACTTTTCAAAGAAGCGGCATACCATCGCGTACATAAATACCTTGTCGGTTCCACGGAGTGCCTCGACCACCTCTTTTACCTCCTCGGCATTCATTGCCGGTGGCTTCTCACACAGAACATGCTTACCCTTCTCTATTGCATAAAGACAGATTTCCTTGTGGGTAAATGTGGGTGTTATGATGCTGACCGCATCAATGTCCGCATCGTCAAGCAGCTCACGGTATCCGCTGTACCGCTTTTCTATACCGAACTCATCCGCCGTTTTATTAAGCTGTTCGGGATTTATGTCGGCTATCGCCGTGACCGTGCAGCGCTTATCCTTTTTGTATGCATTTATGTGGCGCGATGACAAGCTTCCCGCACCTATAATTCCTATTCTTAGCATTCAATCACCGCCTTTTTTATAATTATACCATTCGGTTCGACTAATCGGCAAGCATATTTGTGCAGTAATAAAGCAAAAAACTGCACACCACTTGACATTTTATATTTTATAATATATAATTTATTTGGGATAACTGCCAAAAGCGAGGTGAACCGTGTGCTTGTTGAAGAACATACCCGAAGAAATATTACTGCCCGCACGGCGGAATTTCCTCCGCTCTTCATAAGCGCGCTGCATTGGCATGAAAACTGCGAGATCTGTATGCTTCTCAACAACAGCGCTACTTTCCTTATCGACGGAGAAACTGTAAACGCCGTCCCCGGTGATGTTCTTGTCATCGATGAATTCGTCCCACATCAGATAACGATGACCGATAAAAAAACTGACATTATTATAGTTCATATGCGGCTGTCCTGTTTTATCGAGCAGGGCATACGCCTTGAACGAATCAAGCCTTATATATCAAAGAAAGAAATCGACGAAATCCCTTCACTATCGGAAAAGATAAACTTCATCCTGCAAACCCTTCGCAGCGAAGATGCGATAATCAAAGAGCCCAAGGAAAATCCGTTTTTATACAGTACCGCGGCATCTCTTTATTATTTGCTGATGCGTCATTTTTCCGTATCCGGGCATTCCTCACCCAAGAATGCCGAACGCGTAGAATTTTACAATATCACCGAATACATAAACGCCAATTTCAAGGATGACATAACTGTTAACTCAATTTCGTCTGCGCTGTTTATTTCCAAACGAAAGCTGTCCGAGATTTTCAGGAAATTCGCAGGAATGAGTATCAACAGCTACATAACCACATTGCGATTAAAAAACGCCAACTACCTCCTTATGCACGGCAGCGGAATATCCGAAGCCGCTTACGAGAGCGGATTCCAGAATCTTCGCACGTTCAACAATGCATACAAAATGCAGATGGGAATATCACCTACCGAATATATAAAAAATAACTGCCGCGGCGAATCCGAGGATGAAACGCTGTAAATCATGTGGGCTGTTGCAAACACTTTTTCTGTATTTGCAACGGCCCCTTCTTGTGGCTCCCCCTGCTGGGCTCGAACCAGCGACATCATGTGAGATTAACACAACCATGTTCGCTAACGCTCACAAGCTTGGACAAGTTTATCTTGCGCCGCAAGGCGCCGCATTTTGCTTTGCAAAACCGATAAACATTGCCGTCATAAACCGCACTGCGTGCGGAGATTCCTGTAATTGTAGATATCCCTGGTTCAAAGCCTAACAATGAAAAGAAAAAACCAAAGAGCAGGTCATGTGACCTGCTCTTTGGTTTTGGCTCCCCCTGCTGGGCTCGAACCAGCGACATCATGATTAACAGTCATGCGCTCTACCGACTGAGCTAAGGAGGAAAATTAAGAGAAAGAAAGTTGGCGTTGACCTATCTTCCCAGGTCGCTTCCGACCAAGTATTTTCGGCACAGTTGAGCTTAACTTCCGTGTTCGGAATGGGAACGGGTGGACCCTCAACGTTAGAAACACCAACTAAAAGTGATATGAGCATTCACTTTGGAATGCTGAGTGTCAGCGACGACCTATCTTCCCGGGTCGCTTCCGACCAAGTATTTTCGGCACAGTTGAGCTTAACTTCCGTGTTCGGAATGGGAACGGGTGGACCCTCAACGTTAATGTCACTGACTTCTACCCACATGACTTAGAATATCCACTGCTCTCGCAGTCTATTCATCCTCACACAGGCTTTTTGGTGCACCTTCAGGGATTTGAGCCCCGCGATGCATCGCGTACCCACATGATTAGGATGGCTGTTGCTCTCGCAACTTATTCCTTCTGCACATAGGCTTTTTGGTGCACCTTCAGGGATTCGAACCCGGGACCCACTGATTAAGAGTCAGTTGCTCTACCAACTGAGCTAAAGGTGCGAATGTACCGCAGCTCAGTTGGTAGTACCAACATGAGCTAAAGGTGCGAACTTGAACAGGTTCAAGTACTGAACTTTGCTTTTCCTTTTTCACAAATGCTCATTGAAAACCGGATAAAGGGAGGGAGAAACGAACTGTTTAACGAAACTCAAGCAAGTTCGCAAGTTGCTTTGACAACTTGAAGAACAAACTTGAAGTTCAAGCCCTCGGTCTATTAGTATCGATCAGCTGAACACATTACTGTGCTTACACCTTCGACCTATCAAACTTGTAGTCTACAAGTGACCTTACTAGCTTATGCTATGGGATAT